>TARA_R110001592_G_scaffold363396_2_pt1 | contig 228388 bp, 198 predicted proteins | sample TARA_R110001592 | Tara Oceans TARA_R110001592 (sample SAMEA4398387) | marine metagenome | biome: Polar Biome; feature: [SRF] surface water layer (ENVO:00010504); material: water (ENVO:00002006), including particulate matter (ENVO:01000060) such as... | depth 5 m
TTTTGTGGTATCGCATTCGGATGCATCATCGTCCACGACCTGAACTTCGACGGCGAGTTTTTCCGCCAGTTCGGCGATGCTGCTGGACTGCCGATTCAGCGACACAATGCTCTTGTAAATCGGGTTTTTCGTGTTGCGGTTGTCATCCATGATCAGCACATCGAAGGGAGCACCTATGCGTGCAACGAAATCCAGTTCATTAACATTTGCATCAGTCGCTTTCAGGCGGGCGTCCAACTCATCGACGATCACAGTCAACGATTCGATGTTCAGTTGCACTGCGTAGTCGTCAAAGCCGAAACCGTTCACTGCACGACTGGCTTCGTCGTCCAGGCCATCGAGGTCACTGTCATAACCGGCATACACGCCGTAGAAACTGTTCCAGACACCGCGCGCATTTAACACCACGTCGCGGTGCGTGTTGTCCGAGAAGCAGGAGTGCTCGTCTTCCTGGGAATTGGAGCTGTAGGCGATTTGCATCCGCTCGCCCGCAAGTTCACCTTCCGACAAGGTGCCCATCCCGGTAAGAATTTCAGTCAGCTTATCGATAGCCTCTTGAGTGTCTGCGAAGGTCGTAAACTGGTCCCGGTAATTTCCTTCTACACCGTCTATCCAGCCATCGCGAACGGACTCAAGGTCTTCGACCAGTTTTTCTGCCACAACTTGTAAATAGGTGAGACGGCGCTGGCCTAACGGATCGCTGGTGAAATCCGACAGCGGACGCTGGCCGCCTGCCGCGATATTGCTGGTGCCGATGGTCTTGACGGCCTCGTCGCGGTCACTGCCATTGGTGACCATGGCATTGTTGTTGAGGTCCTGTCCCCACAGCATGAACTCAATAGCATGATAGCCGGCGATCACATCGTGCTCATCTCCCGCCGTAGCCGTGTTGGAGATCAGTGCCTTGTTAATGGTAATAGAGGTGTCGGCGATGATGTTAAGTGAGCTGTCTGTGCCGTCCACTTCGCCGCCATTATTGATGCCGGCACCATTCTCGGTGACACCGACCTGGTCCGTGCCAAAATCAGGATCGGCTGCGACTACATAATCGATCAGTGCTTCGCCCAGCGGCCAGGCGTTGATTTCGCCCTCCAGGCCATCTTCATCGCTGTAGTTTGTGGAATCTATGGGGCTTAGGCGAAAACGGTAGACTTCCGTCTGGCCGTAGGGCTCCCTTGAAACGAGCCACGCGCGCTTGGCTGCGTCGAGCCTCGGTTGGGTGGGGTTGTCCGCAAAAGCTTTAAGTGCCTCTTGAAGTGCAATGGCTGTGTCTACCGAATCACTGTAGGCCGCCAGGGCAATATCCGCATTGGTCTCAAGCAGGGCAGCGACACCACTGTTGTCGTAGGGCACGAAGACAGGCTCCAGATAGAATTCCTCGTCATCAGACTCCAAAAATTGGAGCATTAGATCCTTCAGCTCCTCGTTTCCATCCAAACCAATGGTAAATAAAACGCAGGGGGAATTGGAACCGGCACAGAACGCTCTCCCCTTCTTCTTCCATCCCTTGAATTCGTAACCATCCGCAGGCACAGCCGTAAAGGTTTGATCGAAGCTGAAGTCCACGATATTCACATCACAGCTGCTTGCTTCGTTGCAGCTAAAGTCACCTGACTCGGTGGTGACGGATCCGCCCTCGGGCACATCGATGACCACTTTGCAGCCCCCGAGAAGGGTGGTAGCTACCACCGCGGCAGCGAGCATAAAGTTATTCACAGGATTTTCCCCTTGGTAAGACGACAGCAAGATATAAATAATAATGATTCCTATTAAGATATGCAATGATTTTTCAAAAGATATTAGTTATCATTAGTATCAACTACACAATTTGAATGTTTTCGGTGCCTGATGATGGCAGGCAAACTCCGCTACAGCTGTAATTGGCACCGTTCAGTCCGGGTGGCACGAGTTGATAGCTTTATGAGGAACAAGACATTGTCGCCACAGTCAGACGCCCTGATGCCGCGTGACCTCAGAGTCAACTACCGCGTGATGGCGAGAAGCATCTCAAGTTGCCGAATCGGCGCCAACTTTCTGGCAGTGTCTGCGATATTGCTGCTGGCCGGCTGCGGCGGGGGAAGTGCGGGTAATGGCGATAACCCTGTCGTACCGCCAACACCTGCACCTGAGCCAGCTAAAGTATTTGCTTCCGCGGCAGCAATGGGTGAAAGCCTGTTTTTCGACAAGAATCTGTCACTTAATCGGACGCAGGCCTGTGCTACCTGTCACGATCCCGAGCGCGCTTTCACAGACAGCCGCCTCGATGATGCCGGATTACCACCGGCCTTTTCTCTGGGCGATGACGGCTTCTCCCGGGTCAGTCGCAATGTGCCCACGGCAGCGTACGCCTCGCAGACACCCATTTTCCAGTTCGGCACCCAAGCCCGGTTCAACAGTCAACAGCCCGATTACGAGGGATATATAGGTGGCCAATTTCTCGACGGCCGGGCCGCGGATCTTGAAGAGCAGGCCAAGGGGCCACCCATTGGCGCACAAGAAATGGGCATGCCCGACAAAGCCAGCGTGGTTGAGCGGCTGCAGGAAAACCCGGACTACGTTGTGTCCTTCAAGGCAATCTATAGCGAGGATATTTTCGACGATGTGGAGGCCGCCTACGATGCCATGGCGGAGAGTATCGCCGCGTTCGAGAGAACCGAGCTTTTTGCCAGCTTTGACTCGAAGTACGATAAATCACTGACAGGCGATTACCTCTATGAGCCGGGGAGTAAGGCAGCTCTCGGCAAGGCATTGTTCTTTTCGCAGCAGTTCACTAATTGTGCCACCTGCCATCAGCTGGAGCCCAATGGGAGTCGGAACGAGACCTTCACCAACTTTGAGTTCCACAACATCGGCACGCCAGTTAACGAAGAGGCACGGATTGCGGCCAACATCCCGCTGGATGAGCTCGACGAGGGCTTGCTCGCGAACCCTGACGTGAATGACCCGGCGGAAATTGGCAAGTACAAGGTGCCCACTCTTCGCAATATTGCCGTCACCGCCCCCTATATGAACAATGGGGTGTTTCGCAAGCTCGAGACGGTTATCCGCTTTTACGACAAATTTTTCGTGGGATCGGACAATCTGATCAATCCGGAGACCGGCGCCCCCTGGCGTGAGCCGCCCTTCCCCGACACTGTGAGCCTCGCTGAACTGGAGGATGGCCGCAAGCTTAGCGAGGATGATATCGAGGCTCTGGTCTGCTTTCTGCGCACACTTACCGACCAACGCTACGAGCCGCTGATCGAGGAACGGGGCATCGCATGCGATTAATCACAGAGTGTTCGGCGGCGGCGACAACGGTGGTGCAGGTCTGCTGCTCTCTGTTCGAACATCACCAGCCGTTATAGATTTCAAGCTTTATACATGCCGACCTGTGTTGTAGATTGGGAGCAGCCACGCAATCACTCAACAAGGATTAGCTATGGACCTGATGGAGATTACCGAAAAGCGCAAAATGCAGCGTGAAGAGGCCGCCAGTTTTCTGCATGAACTGGCCGACGCGCTCGCCCGCCAGAACGCAGTGGACTTGCTGCAAAACGGTAAGAAGATACATATCAAGGTGCCGGATGAAGTGACTCTCGAATTCGAAGTAGAAATCGAGAGTGACGAGTCCAGCATTGAAATCGAAATCAGCTGGTAGAACCCGCTACCTCAGACACAACGGCCTGTTCGTTTACCCCTCCTGCCAGTGACTCAAAAATTTTGAGTCACTGGATAGGGATCGATCAATCGAGGGCTTATTCATGATTGGAGGGGCGGCTGGTCTCTGGTGAATGCTGTGAGGCTCCGGGATAGAATCGGCGCCGCACCGCAGGCAGGGTGGTGCGAAGGTCTTCGCCGATACAGTAGAGCGCAGGAACCATTAATAAGGTAACAAACAGTGCAAACAGAACTCCGAAAGCCAGGGCCAGCACTGCAGGTTTCAGAAACTCGGCGTCTATAGAGCGCTCTGCCATTATCGGAATCAGACCAACGAAGGTGGTGACGGTAGTCAGTAAAATAGGTCGAAAGCGATGTACGCTGGCATGCTCGACTGCATCCAGTGCCTGTTCCCCGGACTTTCGCAGCCGCCCGATATAATCAACCAGTACCAGGTTGTCGTTCACGACCACCCCGGCTGCGGCACCGATACCGAAGTATGAAAACATGGCCATGGACACACCAAACAACAGGTGGCCATAGACGGCCCCCATGAAGCCAAAGGGAATTGCCGTCATGATCAGCAGCGGCAACCAGTAAGAGCGAAAGGCCACGGCGATCAGAGCATACATGGCAAACAGGGCGACGATGTACAGGGAGATGACCTCGTTTAGAAAGAACTCTTCCTGCTCTGCCTGGCCAGCCTTCAGAACGACCAGGCCCGGGTAGCGTTGCTGGAAATCCGGCAGGAAGTTGTCGCTCATGTCCTTGTTGATATCACTCATCAACTCTGCACTTACGTCTGCCGTTACCCTCACCATGCGTTCACCGTCGCGGCGTTGTATTTGCTGCATGCCAGTAGCCAGCTCAACTTCAACTACGGAGAGTAGAGGGACTTCTCTGCCGTCTGCGGTGCGCACTCTGAAATCGCCAAGGCTGTTGAGATTTTCCCGCAGTGCCTTGTCGTATTTCACCATCACCCGCACGTCGCCATTCTCCCGCGGCAGCCGTTGTACTTCTTCGCCGTAATAAGCCTGCCGCACCTGGGTGGAAACATCCGCCAGTGTCAGGCCCAGCTTCTCGGCACCCGGCAGTAATTGCATGTGCAACTCGTCTGATTGTCCCTGCAGATTATCGCGCACGAAATAGGCGCCATCGTATTCCAGCAGATGTGCCTTGAGTTCGATGCTTGCAGTCTTCAGTGTGTCCGTCTCGCGATGGCGGAGTACAAAGGAAACATTGGGCGTGTTCTGATCGAAGGTATAACCGATCTGGATTTCGTCCGCGTCGGGTATCTCGCCAATCAGCTCGCGCAGGCGATCGGCGCTCTCCTTGGCGGTCATGTCTCTCACCTCAGGCGGTACCAGCTGAAATATTGCAATAACGCTGTCACGCCTGGCACGGGTATACCAACTTTCTATCAATTCACCAGTCCCGCCGCGCTCCACGCGGACATTGACCTCATCGATCAGCTTGCGCTGTGCCTCCTGCATCTGGTCGAGAACTTGTAGAGAGCGGGTGAAGGGAGTGCCGGCAGGCAATTGCGCCTGAATGAATACCTGTATCCCCTGTATCTCGGGAAAGAATACCGACTTGACCCAGCCGCTGTTGAATACACCCAGGCTGATCAGGAACCCGGCAACGAAAATGCTGGTGGTGAGGTAGCGATGGGCAATTGCCGCCCGTACCCATCGACGATAAGTGGTATTTGCGAAATTGAGGATACCCTCCTCGATTTTTTTCTGTCGCTTCATCAGCGGGCTGAGTTGTTTGCGTGGTGTCAGGTGGCGCAGGTGTGCGGGCAGAATCAGGAACGCTTCGATCAGGGAGATTGCCAGGGCGACAGTGATCACCACGGAAAGCTGACGTGTGATCTGTGCCTCGGCCAGGGAGATAAAGAACCATGGAGCAAAGGCGATCATGGTAGTCGCAACAGCGAAAATAACCGGCTTGGCAACGGAAACGGCCCCATCGATAGCGCTTTCCACGCCACCCCCGGTGCGGTGACTGAACTCGTGAATACTCTCCCCGACAACAATGGCATCGTCCACAACAATGCCGAGCACTAGCAGGAAGGCAAAGGTCGACATAATGTTCAGTGAAACATCATTGCTCGGAAGCAGCGAAAATGTACCGATAAACGCCACGCCGATACCGGCGGTGACCCACAGCGCCACCTGTGGGCGCAGCGAGACGATCAGTACCATAAAGACCAGAAGAAGGCCGAGATAGGCCGAACTGCTGATGGTTTTCATCCGGCTGTTGTAGATATCTGCGGTGTCAAACCACATGGACAGGCTGACCCCCTCAGGCAGGCGGGCACCACGTTCCTTTATCCACTTGTGGACCGCCTCGCTGGATTTGACCACCTGCATGTTATCGCTGGTGAGAACCTGGAGTAACACCGCCGGTTCACCGTCCAGAGTGGCCAGAATTTCCTCGTCCTCAAACCCGTCAACCACCGTGGCAACATCGCCAACCCTGACAATGCCGCCATCGGCGGCCTGGCGAATGACGATCTCGGAAAAATCCTGCTCTGAATCCGCCATATTGCGTGCCCGCAACCTGACGTCTCCGGTGGCGGTTCGTACGCGGCCGGAAGAGAGATTAACGGAGTTGCCCCGAATTGCTCTTGCCACCTCATCAAACGTAACGCCGTAGCGGCGCATGGCCTGCTCCGACAGTTCTATCGAGACTTCTTCATCGCGGACACCAAATAGATTTACAATCGAGATGTACGGAAGGCTGGCGAGTTCATCCCGCAGATCTTCGGCCAGGCGAGTCAGCTGTCGTTCCGTCAGGTTTGAGCCGTGGACCGCTACCCGCATCATTTCATCGCGAAAAATGGTACGTCGCACTTTGGGGTTTTCTATGTCTGCTGGCAGCGCATTGACAGAATCGACGGCGTTCTTGACGTCGTCCAGGAAGTTATCAAGGCTGACACCGGCATAGGTAAGTACCTCGATACGCGCCAGGTTTTCACTTGCGGTGGAGTACACCCGGTACACATTGTCCAGTTCGGAGAGGGCTTCCTCGATTCGCAGAATAATCTGTTCCTCGACTTCCTGGGGGGCTGCACCCAGCCAGGGCACCTCGATTTCAACCTGGTTTGGCTTGAAGACGGGAAAGGCCTCTCTCTCCATAGCGAAGAAGCCCAGCACCCCGGAAATCAGAATTCCCACCATAAGCAGATTTGCAGCGACCGGGTTGTATGCCCACCAACCGATGAATTGGCGCATGCTCAGTCCCCGGTATCCGGGGCGGCGGAGGCAGCTGCTGCGCCGTCGCCTCGAGGCCTGGCCTGCAGGGCCATGCCGGGTATCGGGTTGCGGATAGTTGATATTATGTACTGCTCGCCTTGCTGCAGACCCTCGCCGATGACCGCGAACTGTGGTGAGCTGTGCAGTACTTTGACCTTGCGAATATCCAGCCGACTGTTATCTGCCACCACGAACACGGTGTTGCCAGCGCGCAGTGCCTTGCGCGGGATGCGGATGGCGTCGGCGACCTCCCGGCCGTGAATGACGGCATTGACATACAGGCCGATGGCCATTGGCATGCCTGTTTCTGATGCATTGCTGCCGTAGGGGTCATCGACCTCGGCGATTGCATAAAGAAGACGTGTTGTACTGTCGATGGATGCATCAAGACGCACCAGCTTGCCGCGCCATAGCTGTGATTGGCGTGCAACCTCGGCGCTGAAATCAATGTCCAGGCCATCGCCGGCGGGCGCGACATAACCTATTGGCAAATCGAGGGAGGCCAGTTGTGAATCGGTAATCGGCAGCCTTACTTCAACTCTGTCAGTGGCGAAAGCCCGTCCCAGTGGTGTGCCGGCGGTAACGAATTGGCCTATGTCGACGTAGGTGCTGTCCATGCGCCCCTGGAAAGGTGCGGTTACCCGGGTGCGCGACAAATTGACATGTGCCTGTTGCAGATCTGCCTCCGCAGCCTGGAGGCGCGCCCGGGTTTCGGCCACCTGCGGCTTTTTCAACGCCAGATCAGAAGGATTCGGTGAATTGCGCAGCTGTTTGCGGGCGACATCCGCATCCGCCAGTGACAATTCTACCGCTACTGTCGCTTCGGCCACTCTGGCCTGGGCCTGCTTAAGGGCGAGTTGGTAATCAGTGTCTTCGATATTCAACAGTGGAGTGTCAGGCAGTACTGCTCCCCCTTCAGTAAACTCATCAGATACCTCCACTATGCGACCACTGACCTGCGCCACAAGATCAATCAGAGCCCGTGAACGGACCTCCCCCGCAGTGACGACATCCAGTTGTACCGGGCCGCGCTTTGCGATGTCCACGAACACGGTAACAGGCCGGCTCGTTTCCTCCCGCTTGTCCGGCTCAGGTTTTGTATAGTGCAGGACGGCATAGGCACCGAGGCCAATTCCCAGCACCAGCAATGGGGCAATGTAACGCATAGTTGATTTCAACGTTTGTGACTAGCTCCTGCATTATTAGAGTTTTAAAGCGGGCAGTGGCTGGTTACCAGTCTAGCGCATGTGATGGCGGTTCAGGACCGCAAATACTGCACAATTTCAGCGCTTGCCGCTGGGGCCTGCCACTGCGGAATGACGCCTTCACGCTGGAGCGGCACCAGGGTTTACGTCCTGACAAAGACGTTGTGGCTATGCACCTTAACGGTGCATTTTGCCGCTTTTCGGCGCTTACCCTGCTCCATTAATGAACTGAACGACTGAGGTCAGGGCCTGGCGGCGGTGAGAGCCGATGGATCTCCCGATGCTTCAGGGTGTGCGGGGTTTGGGCTTTCGCCTGCGAACCAATGTCTTTTCAGATTACTTTCCACTCCCGGCAATTCTGGCGTGGATATTGCTCTGTATTTAGACACCTTGTATCGCGCCCTTTTTTTACCGCGCATTGAATTAATCAGCCCGTCCCGGAGTCATGAAAAATGAGTCAAAGCGAAGCCAGATCACAAGCAGTGTTTGAAATTACCACCGGCGAGGCCATTATTACCGGCAAACCCAAGTCATTGGAGGCCACCTGGGCGGCGGATGTTTTTACGCTGGCCAAAATGGAAAACGCGCTGTCAAAAAGCGCATTCAAGGCCATGAAGAAGACCATGGAGACCGGGGCAGCACTGGCTCCGGACATCGCGGATGATGTCGCTGCGGCCATGAAATCATGGGCCCTTTCAAAGGGCGCCAACTATTTTGCCCATATATTCTACCCGCTCACAGGCGCCTCCGCGGAGAAGCATGACAGCTTCATTGTCACCGACGCCAGCGGCAAAGCGGTTACCGAATTTAATGGCAGCCTGCTGACGAAGGGAGAGCCGGATGGATCGTCTTTCCCGAATGGCGGTATTCGGCGCACCAACGCTGCCAGAGGTTACACTTTCTGGGATCCCACCAGTCCGGCTTATATCCTCGACACCGAGAACGGCGCAACCTTGTGTATACCATCAGTCTTTGTGTCCTGGACTGGCGAGGCGCTGGATAAAAAGGTTCCGCTGATGCGCTCCAACGCGGCAATGAATACCGCGGGTACCCGGGTGCTGGAACTCATGGGTGAGGCGGAAATTGCGCCGCTCAGTTCGAGTTGCGGGGCAGAGCAGGAATATTTTCTGGTGGATGCAACCTTTGCAAACCTGCGCCCGGATCTGTTGCTCGCCGGCCGCACCCTGTTCGGTACGGCTCCCCCCAAGGGCCAGGAATTCGATGATCACTACTTTGGTGCAATTCCCGAGCGCGTGCAGATTTACATGGAAGCTGTCGAGGGTAATCTGTATCGCTTGGGCATTCCTGCGAAAACCCGCCACAATGAGGTTGCGCCGGGGCAGTTTGAGATCGCACCGTACTACGAAGCGGCGAATGTGGCAGCCGACCACCAGCAGATGCTGATGACTGTGCTGAAAAATACCGCCAAGAAACACGGTTTTGTTTGTCTGCTGCACGAGAAACCCTTTGCCGGAATCAATGGCTCTGGCAAACATGTGAACTGGTCAGTCGGTAATGCCACCCAGGGCAATTTGCTTGACCCCGGCGAGACACCCCATGACAACCTTAACTTCCTGCTCTTTTGCGGCGCTGTTATTCGCGGGGTCCATCTCTACGCGCCGCTGCTTCGGGCCGTTATTGCCTCGGCGGGCAATGACCATCGACTTGGGGCAAATGAGGCACCCCCTGCGATTCTTTCGGTCTATCTGGGCCGTGAAATAGAGCTTATATTCGAGCAGATCAAGTCGGGTAAACTCGACGGGGCTGGCAAGGCAGACATTATGGATCTCGGGCTTTCCCAAATTAGCCCTTTCCTCAAGGACACAGGTGACCGCAACCGTACCTCCCCTTTTGCCTTCACCGGCAACCGCTTCGAGTTCCGCGCTGTGGGTTCGCAGCAGTCCGTATCGGGTCCTCTGGTTGCCATGAACACCATGCTGGCAGATTCCCTGAACTGGATTGCCGGGAAACTGGAAGTTGAGTTAGCCCAGGGTGCGGCAAAGCCGGCTGCTGTCGTGGCGGTGCTTAAAGAACTCATGGTTGAACACGGTAATATTGTTTTCGGTGGCGACGGTTACTCGGCCCAATGGCACAAGATGGCAGTAGAAGAGCGTGGCCTGAAGAACCTGCCGACAACAGCAGATGCCCTGCCATACTTCAATGATCCCTCGATCAAGACGCTGTTCGAGACCACCGGTGTTCTCTCTCCCATCGAACTGGAGAGTCGCTATGAGGTGTACGCCGAGATCTATGTATTATCCATTGCTGTTGAAGCGAAGCTGGTTATCGAGATGGCCAAAACCATGATCTATCCCGCGGCAATGAGCTATCTTTCGGAGCTCGCGGCCGCCAACTCAGGTATGACAGCGATGGGGATCGAGCTGGACACCTCTGTCGCGAAGAAGGTTGCGGAGCATGCGGATGCGATGCTTGTTGGCGTGTCAGAGCTGGAAAAGGTAGCAGGCCAGGCAGAGTTTGCCAGTATGGATGAGCACCTGCAGCATTGTGCTAGAAATATACGCACACTGATGGACGAAATTCGCGTTCACGCCGATATCCTGGAAACCGAGATATCGGACAAAACGTGGCCTCTTCCCAAGTATCGGGAGATGTTGTTTATCAAGTGATGGTCTGGTCGTTTGCTGCACTGGCCCGGGCTTGCTAAGTCCCCGCCAGGGCAATTCTATAGCGGTCGTGCAGGATTCTCACTCGCTTGACGTACGTCCGGGTTTCCTCATAGGGCGGTATGCCGTTGTGGCGCTCGACCGCACCGGGGCCGGCATTGTAGGCTGCCGTTGCCAATGTGGTATCGCCACTGGTTTTTTCCAGCAGCCAGGCCAGGTAGCGCACGCCACCATTGATGTTTTCCCGGGGTGACAAAGCGTCAATCACCCCCATATCTTTTGCCGTGTCAGGCATCAGTTGCATCAATCCCAGTGCTCCCTTTTTGGATTTAGCGCTGGGTCGGAAGGCAGATTCCGCATGAATGACCGCTCGCACCAGTGCCGGGTCCACGCCGAATTTTCTGGAAGCTGTGTTGATTGTGTCCCGGAAGGCGCTTAGTTGTAGTGGTGTGTTATACCAGTCGACTCGCGATTGCAGGTTGCAGGCGTAACAGGATGAGTTGTACTCGATCACCTTGTAACGTCTATCTATGGGGGCTCGGTCGGAAAAAGAGGTGGCGCCTGTGCGGTCGCGGTACTTGAAAATTTTAATGGTTGTTTTCGTCGCTGCGGGCTGGGTTGCCACGGGTTCATCTGTTGTAATCACAGCGGCACTCTCTGCCCCGGCATGCATTGTGCCAAGCAAAAGTAAGGTCATGAAAATGCCCCGCAAGCCCTTCATGTCTCCCAGTCTCTGATTCGAGTTCAGGGTGATTGTATCCCGCCTCGTGAGAGGCGGTACTGTAAATTCCGGGAAAAGTTCGGAAAACAGGCCGGGGGCTGGGTTTTTAAGCGACGCGGTGCAGTGCGCAGAGTTTGTTTCCTGTGGGGTCACGCAAATAGGCGAGGTACAGCTTGCCTGCGGCCCCTTCGCGCACCCCCGGTGGGTCCTCGCAGTCAGTGCCGCCATTGGCCAGGCCTGCCGCATGCCATGCGTCTGCCGCTGCAGAATTCTCCACCGCAAAACCGATGGTGCTGCCATTGCCCGCGCTGGCTGCTTCGCCGTCGATGGGAACGCTTATGGAAAATATGCCCGTTGGTGTGAAGTAAAAACACCGGCCCGCATCGTCAAACACGCCGGCGTCGTAGCCCAGTGATCCCAGAATAGCATCGTAGAAGCTCTTGGATTTATCCATGTCGTTTGTGCCGACCATAATGTGGCTGAACATACTTACTCTCCTCGTGTGATTAATCAGGACAGGCAGTTTAGGCTACCGGGCCGCTCTCTGCCAGTTTCCGCGACGATTCGGGAGGAGTCCCTGTGCGCACCCGGTATTTACGAGAGTGCTGCAGCAGTGCAGTCCGGGTTTTGCTGAGCTTGTTGCGGCTTTTTTTGACAAGGGCGTACTTGTGTTGCCTTCTTCCGGGATGCATAGGCAAAAGTCACCACCAGCGAGACGGCGACGACGATAGCCGCGAGCGTAAGAATAAGCCCCATACCGACGAGGCCGGAGGCGGTTTCCGAAGCGAATAGAACGGGCTGCTGTAAAAAGTTCATGGCGTATTTCCTCTTGCCTGATTGAGATTAGATCCATAATAGAATGTGCATAAAAAGTTGTATATATTTTGAAATGCACATAAAGTGTGCATATATGCACAAATTGTTGGTGCTGTGCTATCGCATGTTTGGAGTCAGATTTATGTCCGGGTTGAACTGGGACGATTTTCGCTTTTTCCTGGCTGTTGCCCGGGAGCAGCGGGTGAGTGCGGCGGGGAGGGTGCTGGGTGTGCAGCACACAACGGTCGCCCGTCGTATCGAGGCACTTGAAACCCGTCTGGGTACGCGCTTATTTGATCGCTCCACTGGGGGTTATGCGATGACCCAGGCGGCGGAAAATCTGTACGACCATGCGCTGGTGATGGAAGAGCAGATGCTGGCCGTTGACCGTGAAATTATTGGCATGGATGCGCAGCTCAAAGGGCCACTCAAACTGACCGCTCCCCATGACGTGCTGACCACCCTGGTAGTGCCCCAGCTACACCGCCTGCTGGAGGCCTACCCTGGCATAGCGCTGGAACTGATGGGTACCACCGGCTTGCTCGATCTCGCCGCCAGGGAGGCGGATATTGCCCTGCGCTTTACTGCCACCCCGCCAGATTACCTGATTGGTCGTCAGATTTTGCCCATGACTCACGGCATATACGGCAGTGCGGACTACCTCAGTGAGAAGCGCAAACGGCACATTTTTGTTGCGTTTAGCGGCGATGACGAAGTGCCGCCGTGGGTTGAACAACACTTCAATGGCGCCAGGCTGGCCCTGCGCGCAGACGATGTGGATGTGATGGTAGCGGCGATCAGGGAGGGTTATGGTCTGGCCCGAATTCCCTGTTATTTCGGCGACAGATACCCGGATCTCCGCCGGGTCGATGTGGCGCTTACCCCTTCGACCTGGGGCCTGTGGTTACTCAGTCACGTGGATCTGCGCTCCACTGCCAGAGTGCGCGTGTGTCGCGATTTCCTCACGGACATCATTCTGGAGCAGAGGCAGTTGATGGAGGGTGGCAGCTCCCGCTATGCCTGAGCGGCCGGGGCCCACTTCAGGCTTAGGCACAGGCCAGGTCCTGCAATTACAGCATCATCTCGGCTCGGCAATAAACACCGGGATCTTGCGACTGGTCTTTGCCTGGTATGCATCGTAATCCGGAAATGCTGCGACCCCTGCGGCCCACAGCTTTGCGCGCTCCTGCTCATCGGTTACTTCCCGTGCGCGCATGTCAAACACTTCGGTTTTGTCGCGTATTTGAATGTCCGGGTGTGCTCTCAGATTGTACACCCATACCGGATTTTTGGGCTGACCTCCCATGGAGCCGATGAGTACATAGTTGCCATCGACTTTGACGCGCATCAGGGGAATTTTGCGAATCCCGCCGGTTTTGTTTCCGGTATGGGTTACCAGGATGCAGGGTAAGCCGGTGTCCAGCAGGGTCGTACCCTGGGTGCCGCCGCTGCTTTCATACAGTTCTACTTGCTCGCGTACCCAGTCGAGCGAGGGGGGAATATAATCTGTCATAACATGCCTCGTTTAATTTCAACCGCCGATAATATCACCATACCGAGAGTGTGGTGACAGGTAAACGCATGTTTGAACTGTCGTAAATGGACAAGCTATGTGTCACGCCCAGACATTTAGCTTCACGACAATTATCTATAGCGTAAATCGATTAAGTGGGATCTTTCGGCTGGTAGTAACCGGCCTGTCCCGTCGTCGGAGAGCAATTATGCGCAATAAGAATAATTCAGTTAAGAGTGCAGGCAATCTGTTTGCGGGGTTGGCGATTATGATCTTTGCACTACAGGTGGAAGCTGGTGTGGTGCAGGGCAAAGTCAGTGATACGGCTGGTAAGCCTGTGATTGGCGCCATGGTCACCCTGACATCTGAGGCGGGTGTGGGTGAGTCTGTGTATACCGATACCAGTGGCGGCTATCGGCTGGATACCAGTCTGGCCGGTGATCTTGGCCTGCGTATCCGCAAGCGCTACTATCAGGACGATTCCCGTGAACTGCAACTGGGCTCGGCGGCTGCACAGGATATCGACGTCAAACTGATTCCGCTCACCGACCCGCAGGAACTCTCGGACGCACATCCGTCCCTCTCCCATTTTTCGATGATCGATTTTGACGAGGATGAATCCGCCCTGTTTTCCCGGGCCAACTTTGCCCGCGACTGCCTGACCTGCCACTCTCTGGGAAACAGCTTCACGCGAAGCCCGCGTCCGGCAGAGTTCTGGGTACCCAGCGTGCAGCGTATGCACGGTTATCTGGCCAATGCCGATGAGGCGCCCATCAGGGCCCGATCCGCAATACTCGCGGAGGCATTTAATGGCCGTCTCGCCAGCTCTCGCCCGGAGATACCTATCGACCCTCTACTATTTCGCGCAACAGTCCATCAGTGGCGCCTCGATGGCACAGTTGTGCCGCATGATGCGGAGTACTCTGAGTCCAACGGCCTGATTTATTCGTCGGATATGTTTGCCGGCGAGGTGTTGGAGACAAACCTGGAAACCGGTGAAACCCTGCATTTTGCTCTGCCGGCGGATGGTGAGCCAGCGGGGGGCACTTTTACCCGCATGGGCTTGCCGGCACCTTATGGATTAACGGTACCCCGGGCACCTCACAGCCTGGTTATAGCCCCGGACGGCATGATTTATCTGACCGACTCTATCGGCGCCGCCGTGACCTCCTTCGATCCGGCCACGCGAAAATTCGAAAACTTCGAGGTTGAGGGAGGGGCGCTCTACCCCCATACGGTGCGTATGGATGGGCAAGGTGTCGTCTGGTTCACCATCGCCTTTTCCAACCAGGTTGGCCGCTTTGACCCCAAGAACAAGAGCATGAAAGTCATCGCGTTGCCGGAATCGCCCTCCTTGAGTATTCCGGGCACAACGATACCTTATGGTGTTGCGGTGAGCCCGGTTGATGGCGGCATTTGGTACTCCAAGCTGGCCTCGGACAAAATCGGTCGTATCGACCCGGTCACTCTGGCGGTCAAGGAATACGACTCACCGGTACGGGGGCCTCGCCGCCAGCGCTTTGATGCGGCGGGTAATCTGTGGGTTGCCGGTTTCTCCGATGGCGCCGTGGCAAAAATCGACGTGGCTAACTGGAAGGCAACAATTTATCCTTTGCCGGTCTATGCCGAGGGCGAGATACCAGCGCCGTATGCGCTGGCGATCAATCCGGTAACGCAGGATGTATGGGTTAACGACACTATGATGGATGTGGTCTGGCGGTTTCTGGCTGATGAAGAGCGGTTTGTTGCCTACCCGATGCCATTGCGGGGCACTTACACCCGTGACTTCACATTCACCGACAAGGGTTGGGCCTGTACTTCCAATAACCCCATTCCAGCGGCGGCGCTTGAAGGGGGTACTCCCGAACTGATTTGTATTGATCCGGGTGACGGCGCGATAGTGCTTTCAGGGTTGTAGCGGTGCGCATTTACCTGCTGGCGATCATCGTCACCGCATTGGCAGTCCCTGGTGGCCTGGCCGCAGCCGACGAGCAGCCAGAGCAGGCCGATGCATTTTTGAAGATCGCCAATAGTGGCAATGAATTGCCATCCGCTGCCCGGTTGGGCAACGGCGAGCAAGACTGGGCCTGTCTGCGAGATAAGCGGACAGGGCTGGTATGGGAAATCAAAACGGCAGATGGCGGTCTGCGAGATCAGCACTGGACCTACACACCTTTCGATAGCAATACGTCCACCAATGGTGGCTTTCCCGGCTACAAAGACCAGGCCAGCGGCGCTTGCCTGCGTGCCGATATGGCTGAATCCTCGTGCAATACAGAGGCTTATATTCGCGCCGTGCAGGCTAGTGGTCTTTGTGGCTACGATGACTGGCGTTTGCCCACCGTGCGCGAACTGGTCGCTGTATCGACACAGGCCACCGATGCTTCACCGGACACAACATCACGGTTAATGCCCAATACACTTTCCGGCTGGTATTGGACTGGCGTGGAGCGCATTGGTATTACCCAATACTCCAGGGTGATATTGTTGCCACCCGGAGGGCAGCCAAGCTTCTACGATGGCAGTTACCTTGTTATTGCCGTTCGTGGTGGCAGTGCGTCACAATCCCCTAATACTCCCTAGTTCAAGAACGAGGTATATCCATGACTTGCACCGATTTTCTGGTGGACCGAAGTGATCTGTCAGTCGTCCGTTGCCAGCAGCGGGACGAGGCTGAACTGGCGCCCGGCCAGGCGCTATTACACGTTTTCCGCTTTGCCTTTACGGCCAACAATATTACCTATGCCGCCTTGGGTGAGACATTGCGCTACTGGGAATTTTTCCCTGCACCTGAAGGTAAGGGCATTATCCCGGTTTGGGGTTTTGCCGATGTGCAGGCCTCTCGCTGTGAGGGCGTGGAGGTGGGGCAGCGCTACTATGGCTATTATCCGATGGCTACACATGCGGTAGTGCAGCCCGTGAAGGTCAATTCTGCCGGCTTTGTAGACGGGGCCAGCCATCGCCAGGACCTGGCAGCGATTTACAATTACCATGCGGCCTGTGCCACCGACCCCTCTTACCAGCAGGGTCAGGAAGCCCAGCAGATGCTGTTTCGTCCCCTGTTTACCACTGCGTTTCTGTTGGACGATATGTTCGCCGACGAGGCTTTTTACGGTGCGCAGACCTTGTATCTGACCAGTGCGTCCAGCAAGACCGCCCTAGGCACGGCGTATTTGTTGCACAGCAATCGTGACGCTCGCAATCAGCATTATGAAATTGTCGGCTTGACCTCCCCGGGTAATAAGGATTTTGTTGAGGGCCTGGGGTGCTATGACAGGGTTGTCACCTACGCCGAAATTAGTGGTTTGCAACCCGATGAAAGCAGCGCCATCGTCGATTTTGCCGGGGACTTTGCGCTACTTCAGCAATTACATGGGCAGCTTTCACCCGGCCTCAAGTACAGCTGTATGGTCGGCGCTTCTCACTGGACGGCCCAGACCGGGTCGGCACTGGATGCTGGCGCAGATGACCTGGCGGGGCCCGCGCCACAGTTCTTTTTCGCGCCCAGCCAGGCCGATAAACGCGTTGCGGAATGGGGAACGGACGTTTTTCAGAACCGTCTGGCAGGGGCCTGGACCGGCTTTATTGCCTTTGTGGATTCCTGGCTTTCAGTGGAGGTTCATCTGGGGGAAAAGGAAACAGAGCGTGTTTATCAGGATGTGCTCGCTGGTCGGTCTGATCCCCGCGCCGGCTATATTCTTTCATTGTCGGAGGACTAGGTCAGCCGCGGTACCCAATTGCGCGGCGGCAGAAGTGGCCGGCAAATTGAACAGCCGGGGTTTTTCGGGAGTCAATCTATGGTCACCAAGCAAGAGCTGGAGAATCGGGCGGAGGCTTTTTCGGCGCGTGGAGATATGCGTTCCGCGTCGCGTGTGTGCCGGGATATTCTGGCGCTGGACAAGAATCACGCACCGTCTTTGCAGTTTCTTGCGGATCTGGCATTGCGGGGCGGCGATTTTCCGGAGGCGGAGGCTTATCTGCGGTCGCTGGTGTCGATCTCACCCGGTGATCCGCAGGTCCATTCGCAGCTCGGGCAGGCGCTTTATCGTCAGGGCAAATTGCACCTGGCGCTGGCGGCCTACGAAGAATGTTGGCGCATCAATCCGCGCAATAAATTGATATATCTTACCCTCGGTTGCCTTCATCTTGAGCTGGGTAATGTCGATAAGGCCGCCCAGGTGTTTTCCCGGGGGGAGGCGGTTGATGCGCAGATTTTGTCACTCTGGCGGCACCCGAAAGTTAATCCCGCGGTGGCGAATATGTCAAAAAAAGCCTGGGAAACCCTGTGCCAACACCACACAGAACTGCATTTGGCCACTGTGGATACGCTGGATGATGCTGAGAATACACTCCGTATTCGCAATGCAGTGTGGCCAATGCTGGATGCGCGAGAGGTGAGTTACGACCATCCGTTGCATCGGCCGCAGCTGTTTCATATAAAGCATGCAGAATCGCCCACATTTTTCGAGAGTGAGACGTTTACCTGGGGCGAACAGCTGGAGGCGCAATTTCCCGCTATTCGTGAAGAAGTGCTCGCCGGGCTGGATGTTCAAGGCGATGGCAAGCCCTACCTCAGCAATCGGCATGCTCTCAAGGGTGAACTATGGGAGCCGCTGGTGAACAAGATGAGCTGGGCGTCGGTACATCTGTACAGGGATGGCACGGCCAATCCGCAAGTCATCGACAAGTTCCCCGGAACCCTGGCGGCACTGCAATCAGTACCGCTGGCCACATCCGGGGGCAACCCTGCGGAGGTGTTTATTTCTGTTCTGGCGCCGCACACCCGTATACCCGAGCACTTCGGCGTATCCAGCGCTATATTGACGGTGCATCTACCCATCGAGGTGCCGCCGGACTGCGGCCTGCAAGTACATGAGGAAACACGCGCTCCGGAAGAGGGGAGGCTCATGGTATTCGATGACACCTGGCAACACAGTGCCTGGAACAACAGTGACCGGTCCCGTGTAGTGCTGATTTTTGAGGTGTGGCATCCCAGTCTGAGTGAAGCGGAAAAAGGGGCGGTATTGCAGACTATTCAGGCCCGGAGGCAGTGGTTACGGCAGCGTAGTGTAGCTTCGCTGGCCTAGCGGTCGCGGTGTCTGAGGTGAACCAAACAGTTCAGCTGCACGTATGTTGTGCTGTATTCAAAACGGAATCAGCAGATGAGCCAGATAATCACGCTTGATGAGACGATTGTGGTAGACCGACCACTGAAGGAGGTGTTCGCCTACATCTCGGATTTTTCACGTATTGAAGAGTGGGATCCCGGGGTCGCTCGCGGTACCCGGCTGACGGATGGGGCTCCCGGTGTTGGCAGCGAGTTTCGTATCGATATGAAAGCCGGCTTTTCCCTGCAATACCGTATCGTGGAATTTGAGCCGGAACAGCGCATGCTGATGACAGTCGACTCCAAAGTATTCACTGCGCGGGAAGAGATCCGTTTCGAGGCCAGTGAGAAGGGTACCAGCGTTCGCTATATCGCAAATTTCAATTTCCCTTCGCCGCTGGCCGCCGCTAATCGCCTGTATCCCGCCGCCATGGACAGGGTGGGCAAAAGTACCATGTCGGGGTTGAAGGCAGCCCTGGAGGACAAGTTCGACGCACCGGAGGCGTCGCGCGCGCTGGCCCTGGCGGACAAATGCGTTTTGCCCGGGGTGTGGCGCTTTACCCGCCTCGGCTTCAAAACCGCCAGCAGGCACTGGAACCCGGTGTCAGCCTATCTGGGGGACAAACGCGCTGTTGTGACCGGCGCAACTTCAGGAGTGGGTGAGGCGGCAGCCGGGGCGCTTGCCGGTCTCGGTGCGAGAGTTACCCTGGTGGCTAGAGATAAGAGCAAGGCAGAAGCTACCGCAGAGGCCATTCGCAAGCAGAGCGGTAACCCGCATGTGGACATCGAGATTGCCGATCTGAGTTTGCTGGCGCAGGTGCATGCCCTGGCCGATCGACTACTGGCCGCCGATGCCCCTGTCGACATACTGGTAAACAATGCCGGTGCTCTGTTCAACCCGCGGCAGCTAACAGCGGAGGGGTTCGAGAAGAGCTTTGCCCTGTTGTTGTTGTCCCCCTATGTTCTCACCGAGCGACTGCAGCCCCTGCTTGCAAGATCGGCCGATGCCAGAGTGGTGAACGTGTCTTCTGGCGGTATGTATACACAGAAGATCTGTCCCGATGACCTGCAGAGCCAGCACGGTAGTTATTCCGGTGCGGTGGCGTATGCGCGTGCCAAGCGCGGTCTGATGATTCTGACCGAAACCTGGGCCGAGCGTTGGGCAGACGATGGTATTGTTGTTAACGCCATGCATCCCGGCTGGGCCGACACTCCCGGGGTAGAGGACTCATTGAAAACCTTCTACCGGGTAACGCGAGGTCTTTTACGCAGCCCCGAAGAGGGGGCCGATACCGCGGTCTGGCTTGCAGCTGCGACCGAGGCAGGTAAGGTATCCGGTCAGTTCTGGCTCGACCGGGAGCAGCACCCAGGCCATATTTTCAAGCGTACCCGGGAAACCGTCGAAGAGCGGTCTCAGTTGCTGACGACTCTGGGTGAACTGCTGGAGTCAACGCGACCCGCTCTCACCACCCGCCGTCGCAAAAATTCGTAAATCAATACACCGCGGGGTAATAGGCATGATAGCCAAATGGAATGGACGGGTCATAGCTCAGTCCGACGATACAGTGGTGGTCGAGGGCAATCACTACTTCCCTGCTGCGCATGTTCAGCAGCAATTTCTGCGTGCCAGCGAGCACACATCGGTATGTGGCTGGAAGGGAACGGCACACTATTACAGCCTTGAAGTCGATGGTCAGACTAATGTCAATGCGGCCTGGTACTACCCGGAACCGAAAGCGGCGGCGAGTGACGTTGAGGGCCGTGTTGCATTCTGGAAGGGTGTTCAGGTGACAGCGGCAGAATGACCCGGCACCGCCTGTTGTATCAGGCGGCGCTGAGGTAGTGCACGCTGAACAGTTCATCATCGTCCAGCCAACTGCGCTCCAGGCGCAAGCCAGCCTTCGCGGCCAGTGCCGTAAATCCTTCAAGGGTGTACTTGTAGGAGTTTTCAGTGTGAATGGTCTCGCCCTTGTCGAACGCGATATGGCTGCCATTGCAGCGCACCTTCTGCGCTTGCTCGCTGACCAGATGCATCTCTATGCGCTGCTTGTCATTGTTGTAAAACGCATGATGGGCAAACGTCGCCGGATCGAATTCTGCATCCAGTAAGCCATTGAGACAGGTCAGCACATTGCGGTTGAACTCGGCGGTAATACCCTGGGCATCGTTGTAGGCAGCGTTCAGACGCGTACTGGATTTATGTAAATCAACACCTATCAGCATGCCGCCGGCCGTGCCCACCATGGCTCTCACACGTTTAAGAAATTTGAGTGCGTTATCCGGCTCGAGATTGCCAATGGTGGAACCCGGGTAGAACACCACGCGTTTACCTGCGGGCAGGTCATCGACGAAGGACCAGCTGTTATTGAAGTCTGCACAGACGGCTCGAACTGCCAGCCAGGGATATTCCTTGCCCAGTTGAATTGCCGCCTGCAAGAGAAAGTCCGCCGAGATATCGACGGGAACATAGGCAGAGGGCTGTAAATCGTCCAGCAGCAGTCTGGCCTTTTCACAACTACCGCTGCCAGGCTCGATAAAAACGCAGCCCTTTTCGCAGGCCTCGCTTATTTCCTGGCGGTGACGGGTAAGAATATCGATTTCTGTTCGGGTAGGGTAATACTCGGGCAGACGGGTAATGCGATCAAACAACTGGGAGCCTTTTTCGTCATAAAAGTACTTGGGGTTGACGACCTTCTGTGCCTGCTTGAGGCCCGCAAGAACTTCTTCCCGATTGTCACCTGCGGCCGGGTGCTCGTTGCGAAAGCTTACGTTCCCTGCCGCTGTCAGGGTAAGACTGTCAGTGCTCTGTTCTGCTTTATTCATATCTTGCTGCTCGGATTGCGTGCCAGGCGTATTCCGCTGAACTGCCAGCGATCCTGGGGATAGAAGAAGTTGCGGTAAGTGGGCCTTACTTGTTCATTCTTTGAGACGCAGGAACCGCCGCGTAGCACCCACTGGTTACTCATGAACTTGCCATTGTACTCGCCGATGGCGCCGGGAGAGGGGCTGAAGCCGGGGTAGGGCTCGTAGGCACTACGCGTCCATTGCCAGCATTCGCCGTAAAGTTGTTGTAAGCCTGCCGTTTTGCGCGCTGCGCGGGGATGGTAGTAGCCGGTATCTACGCCGCTGAGCCCAGTATTATCAGCAACTGCTTGCGCTTGTTCCGCGGCCAGTTCCCATTCGTATTCCGTAGGCAGTCTGGCGTCCGCCCAGCGGGCATAGGCATCTGCTTCATAGCCGCTGACATGGCAGACCGGCGCATCCGCCAGGCGGGGCTGCACGCCGTGCAAAGTGTACTCAAGCGCTGTGCCGTCCCGCTCCAGCCAGTATTGGGGAGCCTGCCAACCCCGGCTGGTCACGGCATTCCAGCCATCCGACAACCACAGTTCCGGGCGTCGGTAGCCATCGTCGTCGACAAATTCCTGATATTCGCCATTGCAGACCAGGCGATCGGCCAGCTCAAACGGTCCCACGTAGGCCTTATGCCTGGGAAGTTCATTGTCGAAACAGAACCCCTGGCCATTAAAACCAATTTCGACCAGCCCCCCCGAATAACTGTGCCACGTTGCTATCGTGACATCCGCTTCCCCGGTTGCGGCCGCTTCAATGTACGTTGGCAGTATCGGGTTGACTGCCAGGGAGTATTTGATATCGGTGAAAAACAGTTCCTGATGTTGACGCTCGTGCTCCACACCCAGTTCAGTGCGGGCAATGACTGTTGCCCTTTCCGGATGATGGATTGCGGCCAGAAGGCTGGCCATGGCGTCATCGACATGTGAACGATAAGCCAACACCTGTGCCATGGTGGGGCGAGACAGCAGGCCGCGGTGCGGCCGCGGAAATTGCTCACCGATGCCGTTGTAATAAGAGTTGAACAACACCTCGTAGCGGGAATCCGGGGTGGTATACCCCTGTAGGAAAGGTTTCAGCAGGAAGGTCTCAAAAAACCAGCTTGTGTGAGCCAGGTGCCACTTGGGCGGGCTGACGAAGTCATCGGCCTGCAGACTGCAGTCCTCAGCATTCAGCGGCGCGCAAAAAGCCTCGGATTGCTCGCGCGTTTCCCGGTAGAGTTGCTCTATAGCGGCGTTATGCATCGCCCGCAGTCTCCTTTGCTATGGCCGATGTCAATCCGCCCCTCCATGGTATGCCATTCCAACAGGGTGAAAGCGTAGCATTTTTTTGTTGAAGGTCACACGCCGGACTGCTCACACCCGCAAATGTGCCGGTACGGTTGTGCGCTCTACCGCCTCGAACAACAACTCCACGGCTATGGCAAGCAGCGCTGCCGGTATGGCACCCTCCAGGATGAGACGGTGATCGTTAAGAGTTAGTCCGGTGATAATGGGCTCACCCAGTCCGCCAGCGCCCACAAATGCAGCAAGCGTGGCGGTGCCTATGCTGATGATTGCCGCTGTCTTGACTCCGGCGAGAATGGTGGGTGCCGCCAGCGGCAGCTCCACTTTCCACAGTTGCTGGCTGGCGGTCATCCCCATACCTGTGGCCACCTGTTTGAGTAGTGGGTCCACACCGAAGATACCAGTCAGCGTGTTGCGCACGATGGGCAGCAGGGAGTAGAGAAACAGGGCAATAATGGCGGGTATCTCACCCAGACCCACAAACGGAACCAGTAATGCCAGAAGGGCCAGGGCGGGAATCGTCTGGATCAGGCCTGTTACGTACAGCAGGCCCCGGGCCACACCTTTATGCCTGGCCAGCGTGAGTGCCGCTGGAATGGCCACCAGGCAGGCCAACAGCAATGCAATAAGGGTGAGCTTGAGATGAACGGCGGTGTACCCCAGTATGCGCTTTGCCATTCCCGGCGATGCCGCCACATTCGGTGTGGCCAGGCCACTCTCCTGTAGGAACTGCGCCGCTACCTGACGTGGTTCGAGCTTATCGTTGGCCACACGACGGTTCAGGTCGCGCATGCTCGCTTCATCAATCCTGCCACCCAGGCGCAGTAGTGCCTTTGCGACAGGCCCTGGTAAATCATTGCGAGTGAGCAGCACCGCGTCATACCCGGGAAAAAAGGCCTTGTCATCACGCAGCAGGCGCAGGTCGTAGGCATCAAGTTCGCCATCTGTGGTGTAGGCGTCGGTAACGTCGAGTTTACTGTTCTCTACTGCCCGATAGGCCAGGGCGTGCTCAATACCGGTGGCGCGCTGGGGCAATCCGTATGCGGCCTGAAGGGCCGGCCAGCCATCCGCCCGGTGGAGGAACTCAAGTGAAAAACCGACATTCAGGTCAGGGTGAGCCGCCAGATCGCTGACCGACGTTATATCGCGCCTCGCGGCGATTTGTTCTGAGATGGCAATGGCATAGCTGTTGCTGAATCCGAATGAGGTCCCGATGGCAAGGGCCTGCGCCTCGAGTGCCGCGTGCAGCTCCACTGCGGTTATATCGGGCTGGCGCAACACCGCCTGACTGAGGGTTCCGGTGTATTCCGGGTAGATATCGATGGCGCCGGTTCGCAGCGCTTCAAAAGCAATCAGGGTGCCGCCCAGACCCAGTTTTCGTTGCACTTCGAACCCCTGACTCTCCAGCAACTGCGCGGTGATTTCTGCCAGTATGTAACTCTCGGGGAATATTTTGGAGCCAATCAGTATCGGCCGCTGTTCGCCCCCGGCAGGAAGAGTGAACAGGAGCGCGGCTGCCGTGAGAGTACAGACGACCAGGCCGGCCAGCAGCCCATTGCGACGGTTCATGGCGCCCTCTCCGTCATCAGCAGCTGTAGCAATTGTTCCGGGTCTTTACCGGGATTGTCCTGCAACAGGTCGATGGTTGTTACGCCGCTGCTTACACGCCCCTCTTCCATAACCACGATAAGGTCTGCCAATCGGATTGCCTCACGGATATCGTGTGTCACCAGCACGGCTGTGGTGGGCTCAGCCCGGTGCAGCTCCAGCAATTGCCGGTGAATGTCCGTGCGGGTAATGGGATCAATTGCAGCAAAGGGTTCGTCCAGCAGCAATATTTCGGGGCGCAACATCATGGCTCTGCAGAGGCCCACGCGTTGTTGCTGCCCGCCACTGAGTTGATGGGGATATTTGTGCAGCAGAATCTCTTTTAGATGTGTCAGTTGCAACAGCTCTGCCAGGCGCTGCCCGATACGTTCCTGGTCCCATCCTTCCAGCGATGCCAGTAGGGTAATGTTCTCCCGGGCGCTCAGGTGGGGAAAGAGACCTGTGCCCTGTACGGCGTAACCCATTTTTCGTCGCAGGGGCGGGAGATTGCCATAGTCCAGTGGCTGCCCGAGCACCTCAATGGTGCCCTGGTCCGGTAAAACCAGGCCATTGCAGGTCCGCAGCAGGGTGGATTTACCGCAGCCGCTGCGCCCGATGATTGCGGTAATACGGTTTTCGGCAAACTCCAGGCTGACATTGTCCAGCGCGAGGGAGCCACTATAAGCTTTGTTGACCGATTTCAGGCGCAGAGCAGACATGGCTGCTATCTAAACATGAGCGCTGCAAAATTGGCAGGCCTCACAGGCTCTCCGGGTGTGCTAAATGGGGCAGCATCCCCGTGGATGGCTGTCCCGCAGCACGACCGTTACGGCTCGGTAACGGCTGAATCCTGTTGCCTGGCCAGTGGGTGTAAAGCGCAGGTTTTCAGTTGCAGCGATTGTACCCTAAGCCGCCGCTTCCTCTTTCACTTCCTCCTCTTGCACCTCTTCAGTAATCTCTAACTCTGCAAGCTTGGCTTCCAATTCCTCGACCTTGAGTTGTAGCTCGGCCTTCTCATTTTTGGTTTGCTTCAGAGACCTCTGCAACAAGTCGGCCGCAGATGTTTTCTCTGCCAGCTTCTTTTTGTTGGCGTCCAGATTCTTCTTCATTTTTGCCGGATCGAACTGTTTCAGCGTCTTGATTTCCTCACGTTCCTGGGCGAGATCCTTTTGCAGTGTTTTCGCGCGCTTTTTCTGCGTGGCTACTTCCGCCTGAAGGTTTTCACAGCGTTGGTGCAATTCGCGATTGAGCTGCTCCACCCGCCTGTTTGCCGTGGCTTCTTTGGAGAGGGTCTGGATCTGCTCCAGTTGCTTTTCAATAGCAGCCTGTTTTTCCGTCTTTTCCTGGCTAAGCTTCTCTATTTCGGCCGATTTCGCGTCGAGTTGAACCTGGTACTCTGATCTCAGCTTTTCTTCGAGTTCCATGACTCGTTCCAGATTTTTTGCTGTTAGCATCTATGTGTGTCCTCCAATTGAGTTAGTTGTTGAATGTGTTGATCTGTCGTGTGTAATTTGATTATGCCGCCATAAATCGTGTTTCCAGGTAGCCGATAATATCGTTCGACTCATACAGCCACTGGTACCCGCGCTCACCATCCTGAATCCGCAAGCAGGGCACTTTCAGGTTGCCGCCACCAGCCAGCAACTCCGCCCGGGCGGTGTTCGAGCGTTTGACATCCCTGTTGGCAATATTGAGCGATTGTCGCTTTATTGCCCGGCGGACTTTCACGCAGAAGGGGCAGGCCTCATATTGATAGAGCTGTAGAAATGCGGTCTGTTGATCGATACTTTCCTGGAGCTGGGGAGCGCGCTTGATACCCTTGGGGGTGAATAGCCAGTTGTAAAGCAGGATAAGCCTGCCGAGAATCAGGCGAATAATGGCCATAGGGTATTCCAGTGGGTTGCCAGTATTGGCCATCGAGGCCCGGCCTGTGAGTAAATACTCACTAGTCCAGCATGATCGGTGGCTCAGATTAAAAAAACCTATAAAAAACAATAAGATAGCTATTCCAATAATAGAATGCCAGGTTGACTTCCGGCGTCGAATTGCGCATTGTGAGGTGCCTCTAGAGCACGTCAGTGGGCAAGCAAGCGGAAGAAAGCTAATGGGTTTCGCTAAAATCGAGCTGCATTATACACGAAACCAGTCGTTTGCTGAAGTCCGCTTTTCAGATGTAACGCACCGAGTCCCGCTATGCCATCCTTTCAGGGTAGATCAATGCCACTATTAGCGGTTTTTGATTACCGGGCCTGAAACCTGATGGTCACCGCAATGAATTCCTGTTCGAATACAGGTCTTGTCCCGGGTGTCGGTTGGCTCGGTACCGTGCTTGACGTCCCTAAGACCCTTTCGGGCCATAGCTTTGTTCCATACTGGCCAGCGGCGATTTGTCCAGGCCGTGATTGGGTATGGGGTAGCGCAGCCCATTGCGGCTCAGCGCGGCCAGGCCTTCGACAATCTTGGGTAAAAAGGAGGGGGGTAGCGCAATAAGCAGTTCGTCATCCTGTACGCCGCCAAATTTGCGTTCCGCGTAACAGGGGATCGACAGCGACGGCTCTCCTGTTCGTAGCGCATTGCCCCAGGAGTCTGCACAGGCGCTTTCACCCACACAGCTGAAGTTGTATTTCTTGTAGTCTCGATACTGCAGTCCGTTCATAAGCGTAATCATCTGTCCCGGTGTGCCGTAGATCAGGCAAATATCCGGGTTGTCTATACGGCCAGAAGTTAAAGGTGAGGTTACCAGCGCCTCGTACTCGCCGTAGGAGGCGCAGGCCATCTCCCTCTGGTGATCTGCGCTGCTCGCAATATTGCCGTACCAGACACCGTTGAACGCGTTGCCGCTGAGAAATTCCTGGTCGCGTGGGTGCAACCCCACCACGGCGCCGCATTGCGATCCGACAAGATTCTCCATGGTGAAGCCGATGGTGTAGCCAAGCCAGCGGGACTGTCCCACGATCTGGTCGGTAGCCAGTTTTTCTCCGGGCGCTATTCGGCGTAGTCGCGGGATGCCTGCAAGTTCGTCGGCACTGTGAAAGCGCTTCATTCCCACCGGCGTTGTGCGCAGGCGAAGATACTGGTTGAGCGCGTTTACGAGCTCTTTGTAGTCGTAATCCTTGTCGTCTTGCCAGCAATTTGCGTTAGCCATCTTGGGGTTACCTTTGCTTTTCCGCTGTTTCTGTTTGTCCGCCAGGGTAAACTCGAAGCTGAAGCTTGAATATCTCACTGTGTCACGGTGCGCTGTCACCCTGGTTTCCTTTTTGTGGTCTATGGCGAGCGCCCTGTCAGCCACTTTTCGATTTCCCTGACTTCGCTTTGCGCCGCCGCACCCAGCGCCGACAAGATGGCCAGGGCTTCGTCCACCAGTTGGCGCCCGCGCGCTTCGTCTGCTCCCGACTCCACCAGGGTTCTCCCCAGCAGCCAGGCAGACCAACCCAGGTTACCCCTTGGTGCTCCGTGCGTCTTGCGCAACTCATAGGCTCTGGAAAGTGTGGCGATCGCGTTTTTATAGTCCCCTAGCCCCAGTAATGCCTCTCCTTCGCAGCTGAGGGAAAATGCTATTTCCGGGTGCTCATCACCCAGACTTTCAACATCCAACTGGTAGGCCTGCCGGGCATAGCTGAGACTCTCTGCGAACAAGCCTTCGCGATTGGCAAGATTCGCCAGATTACTGAGGCCGATCGCGACGTCGGAATTCCGGTCGAACTTGCGCCAGCTTTCGATCGCCAGTAGCAAGTTTTCCCTCGCCAGTGGATAATTTTCCTCGTTGATATGCAGGTCGGCGAGGGAGTTGTACGCGATCGCCAGTTCCGAATAATTGGGTAGGCCGTGACCCTGGATTGCCAGTGATTTCTCCAGTGCCTCGCGTGCCTCGCCATAGCGCCCCAGCTCTTTCAGGTACCAGCCCAATTTGCGCAAACTGGGGGCAATCAGATGTTCGTTGCCCAGCTCATAAGCCAATGTCATTGCTTCCGTCTGGTAGTCCAGTGCCTGCCGGTGGTGCCCGCGCTTGCTTTTTATGTGGGCTAGCGTTTGTAGGGCCGACAGCAGGCCCGCTTTATTGTGGTTAGCGCGCGCCAGAGTTTCTGCGCGCTGTGCTACATCCAGCGCGGTTTCGAAGTCGTTGATGCGAGTAAGCGCGAATGCCTGATCTGCGAGAATCTCCGCCAACTCTGTGGCCCCGGCCGCTTCGGCGAGCAAGCTGGATTCCGTGTAGAGCTGCACGCTAGCCTGTACTTTTCCTGCCATCATTTTCAATCGGGCCAATTGCCGCTTCAGGCGCATTTGATCGAGTTCGCCGCCGCGTAGTGCCAGTGCCCGCTCGAGCTGGCCGCTCGCTTCGTCGATCGAGCAGGTGGCAGTCGCCCTGGCGGCAGCCAACTCATAGTAGCCAGCGGCCTTGCCTGCAAGCTCTGCCTGATCGAATTGATAGGCCAGTTGTGCAGCAATGTCTGCTGCCTGATCGCCGGCCAGACTCTCCAGGTTTGCGGCTACCGCCTGGTGCAGGAACACACGCTCTACCGGGTTAACCATGGCGTACAGGCGCTTCTGAGCCAGACTGTGCGCGAATCTGAACTGGTTTACCCTGCCTTGTCCGATCGGGAGGCTGCCTGTTGCCGTGACCAGATTTTTTGGCGCGCGTCGCGACAGAGCCCTGGCCACCGCCAGTGGATTTTTCTCCAGCGCGGCCGCGACAACTTCGATGGAAAACTGCCCGCCCTCGATGCTCCCCGCCTGCAGAATGTCCAGCAGTTCAGGGTCGAGCTCTTGCAACTGCTCTGCGAGGATGGTCTCAATTTTTTTGGGTACGTCTTCCCAGTTCATGTCCGGGCTCGCCTGCCAGTTCCCCTCACGCTGCTGTATCCACCCACGCTTGAGTAAATGCTCAAGCAGTTCAACAACGAATAATGGGTGGCCGCCGGTATGCTGAGCAAATGCCGCAGTAAATTCGGCGTCTACGCTGGAGAGCTGTGTGTGAAGATACTTTGCAACAAACTGATCGCCGTGTTGCACTGTGGCAGTGTCCAGGTCGATGGTGTTGGCACTGATGGTTGTCGCGATCCGGTCAAGCGTGGCACCGGCGGCCGTCTCAGAGTGCGTGTCGCGCAGGGCCGTAAGAAACAGGATATTACTGCCCCGGGTTTTATCGATGATCCGACTCAGTAGCTCCAGTGAGGCAACGTCACTGTTGTCCAGGTCGTCCATCACGATAATGAGTGGCGTTTGTTCGAGTACCCGTTGGATGATGGCGATGTACTGATCCTGCAGTTGGGATTTGTCGGCGGATACTGTCAATTCCTCTGGCTGAGCGTAGTCTGTGGTCAGTCGTTCGCGCAGGGTAGTACGCTTTATCATTTTTGCTGAACGTATCACCAGTCCGACGCCAGGAACAAGTAACTCTATAATATCCGGTGCCAGTTCTCTCAAAGCAGACCGTATAGACTCAACCACGCGATTACTGTCGCGTAATTTTTCTTCCGCCACCACGATGTCGGACAGCCCGGTGAAGGATTGTAGAATCTCTGACCAGGGCGCCAAAGGACGGCTTGTACCTATTCGTTGATCGCAATGCCCCCAGGCAATCACGGCTGGATAGTGGGCCGGGTCAATGGAGGCTATGAATGTTCTCAGTAATGTACTTTTGCCCGAACCCGCACTGCCGGTAATGCGGCAAAGGGCCGCTTCACCCTGCTTGGCCAGCGCCAGTTGTGACCGCATAGCGGCGAGCTCGTCCGCACGGTCTACGCAGAGCATATTGGAGCCATTGGCAAGGGCGGTAGCTGGCATAGTGGAAAAGTATACCTGAGCAGAGTTGGCCTTGCCTGCATCTGAGGGGCAATCAGACTGCCTTCACTTGCGTTAGCGCTGACGCAATCTCCCTGTAGCTCCCCACCCCGGCCTGTACGGTAAGACAGGCCGAGCGAGGGAAAGGACTAGTAAACCGCAGATTATTTTGCCGGCGTTTTTTCCAGTGACAGTGCGATGGCCTGGCTGTAGGTGATTATTATTGAGTCGCCGATGTTCATTCTTTCAATGTTAGCCGGGTCGACATCGGGGATGACATGATACAGGCCGCGAGGGTCCTGCACGGTCACGGCCCCGGTGGCGCGGTTCAGACCCTCTATGGTGCAGACTGCTCGAACGATACGGCCCGCACCGGCTGCGGGCAACATGTCTGCGTCTGCAAGGGCGGCGCCATCGAGTTCAACCCAGGGTGTTTCCAGTTCAGCCTCTGTGGGGGTGCGCAGCTCCCCACTGATGGATTCGTAATAGGTGGCCTGCACGAGGTCTCCAACCGCAAACTCATCAAAGCGTTTTACCACTTCACCGGCGGCCAGTGTGATAGTGTTCCCCAGCGGGCCCTCAAGCGTAATGTCCCGGGTCTTGCGGTCGATTGCCGTGATCTGCGCAGTAACCTGTTTGGCTACCATGCGTTCGCCATCTCCGGATACGGCCACTTCGATTTCAGCCATGGATGGCAATGAAGTCACGCCCAGTATCAGAGCGGGAAGCAGGCACAGCGGGGCGAAAACAGTTCGAAATTTCATAGTGTAGACTCCGTTTTATCGTGGCTGGAAAGGCGTATTCCAGGGGCATTGGCTATTATTGGCTGTTTGTATGCCCCCAGGTGTTATTTCAGTTTTGCACTGGGGTAACGCAATAAGACTAATTCACTTCCTGACACTGTCAAGCGGGTATCAGTCCGGCTCGCTACCAAACAAGGTCCTGACCTGCAGGTCATTGTGCAGAGTCCGGTGTACCGGGCAGCGGTCGGCGATCTGCAGCAAGCGCTTGCGCTGTTCCTCAGTCAAATCGCCCCGCAGGGTTATTATTCGCTCCAATGCTTCAATTTTTCCCGCTTCTCCTTCGCAGTTCTGGCAATCCGCATTATAGTCCCGGGAGTGCCTGAGGTTCACGATGACATGTTCCAGCGGCAGTGACTTTCGCTCCGCGTACATGCGCAAGGTCATTGAGGTACAGGCGCCGAGTGCGGCCAACAAATGTTCGTAGGGGTCGGGTCCGGCGTTGTTGCCACCAACCGATGTGGGTTCGTCCGCCAGCCAATAATGGCTGTCACTGTACACATGCTGGGTGAACTTGTGATTTTTTTCCTCCACCCGAACATGCCCTGCGCTCATTTTCACGCTGGGGACGTCAGGGGTGGGAAGATAGCGGTCAACCCAGGCCGCGATATTGCGCGCCACGTATTCTGCATCTGCCTTGCGGCTCAAGAGATGGTCGGCGTCATCGAGGCTGATAAAACTCTTGGGGTGTTTGGCCCTGACATAAATTTTTTCCGCCTCTGTGATACTCACCGTCTCATCCAGTGGGGCATGCATTATCAGAAGTGCTTTGCGGAGCTTTCCCAGATCGGCGTAATCGTGGTGTTCCAAATCGTCCAGGAATTGCTTCCTGATACTGAACTTGCGGCCACCGAGCGTAACCTGGGCCTCACCAGTGCTGGCGATCTGTTCCAGCGAGGCGGAAAAATTGCGTGTCACATGTTCTGCTTTATAGGGTGCGCCTATGGTCACCACCGCTCTGACCTCGGGCACATCCGCCGCCATTGCAAGTACCGCCGCGCCGCCCAGGCTGTGGCCTATCAGTAGCGCCGGCGCCTCATAGTTGGCGCGCAGGAAGTCGGAGGCGGCTATGAGATCCTGCAGGTTGGAAGAAAAGTTGGTGTTGGCAAAATCGCCATCACTGTTGCCCAGCCCGGTGAAATCGAAGCGCAGCACGGCAATCCCTTCGCGGGTGAGTGCCCGGGAAATCCGGGACGCCGCAGCGACATCCTTACCGCAGGTGAAACAGTGCGCGAACAGGGCGTAGCAGCGGATATTACTCTCAGGTGTCTCCAGTGCGCCACTCAACTGCAATCCCTGGCTGGAAAATTCTACTTTTTGTTTCATGGGTCGTCATATTCCTCAGCAGTTGTGAATAAGCATAGACAGTGTGTGTGATCCCGGCAGTAAAATCCGTTTAATTTTCTGCGCGTGACCTATACTTAGGTCTTTTCGTGCCAACAATATACGACATATGGAGACGACGATATGATCGGCTACACCACTCTTGGAACAAACGACTTCGATCGCGCCTGTGCATTCTACGATGGACTGTTTGCCAGCATCGGTGAAAAGCGCATCATGGAGATCGATAATTTTGTGGTATGGGGCACCTCTATGGAGCAGCCCGGGTTTTCAATTACCCGCCCCTTCGATGGCAAGCCAGCAACGGTGGGCAATGGCGTAATGATCGCGCTGCAGATGCCGTCACGGGAAGCTGTTGACGCGTTCTATGCCAAGGCTATTGCGCAGGGCGCCTCCGACGAGGGCGCGCCGGGTGACCGGGGAGACGGGTTTTATGCTGCCTATTTCAGAGATCTGGACGGCAATAAACTGAATGCCTTTGTTATGGGTTAACAGTGGCTGTTAAACGAGGTTGCCGGGGTTAAGAAGCTCGGCGAGCTTGTCCCGCGGCAGGTCTGTCATCTCTGTAGCCACGTCCAGTATCGGGCGTTTCTCACTATAGGCGCGCTTGGCGATTTCAGCAGCCTTGCTATAGCCTATTTCCCTGTTCAGGGCCGTCACCAGTATGGGGTTTAGTGCAAGGCTGGCCTGTATATTGTCAGTGTTGAGCACGAAATCGGCGATGCAGTTGTCCGCCAGTGCCCTGCAACTGTTGGCGAGCAGGGTGATGCTTTGCAGCAGGTTGAGCGCAATCACTGGCAGCATGACGTTGAGCTGGAAATTTCCAGACTGGCCGGCGATGGTGATAACGCTGTCGTTGCCAATGACCTGTGCAGCTGCCATCGCAACGGCTTCCGGGATAACCGGGTTGACCTTTCCGGGCATGATGCTGCTTCCCGGTTGCAGGGGTTTAAGGCTGAGTTCAGCCAGCCCCGTCAATGGGCCGCTGTTCATCCAGCGCAGGTCGTTGGCGATCTTCATCAGGGCCACAGCCAGTGATTTCAGCTGACCAGACAATGCCACGGCGACATCCTGACTGGCGATGGCGGCAAAATAATTCTCCGCGGGCTTGAATGGGCGCCCGCTGCGCTCGCTCAGGTGAAAACAGAAGCGCTTGGCGAACTGCGGGTCGGCATTTATGCCGGTGCCCACGGCTGTGCCACCTTGTGCCAACTGACGCAGCTGCGCGCGGCTGCCGTCGATACGCTGAGCGCCAAGAGTCAGCTGTGCGCGCCAACCGGAGAGTTCCTGCGCCAGGCTGATGGGCATGGCATCCATCAGGTGGGTTCTGCCTGTTTTGATCAGGTCACCGCAACGCTCTTCGCGTTCTGCGATGATCATTGCAAGGTGGTTTACGGCCGGTAGCAACAGATTTTCCAGCGCCAGCTCTGCACTCACGTGAATCGCTGTGGGAATAACGTCGTTGCTGCTCTGGCTGCAATTCACATGGTCATTGGGGTGTACTGGTACCCCCAGCTGTTGCGCGGCGAGAGTCGCGATGACCTCATTGGCGTTCATGTTGGTGCTGGTGCCCGAGCCCGTCTGGAAAACATCTACGGGAAACTGATCGTGATGTTGTCCGTTTGATATGGCCGTCGCCGCTGCAGCGATAGCCTCTGCCATCGTCGGTTCCAGCAAGCCCAGATCGGCGTTGGCCAGGGCGGCAGCGGCCTTTATCAGGCCCAGGCTGGCAATGAATTCACCGGGCAGGGGGATACCGCTGATGTGGAAGTTGTCTACAGCTCGCTGCGTTTGCGCGCCGTACAATGCGTCGACGGGGACCTGCACATTACCCAGGCTGTCCTGCTCGGTACGAAACTCAGCCATGAGTTTCTTCAGGCCTCTTTAACTATGCGGTTAAGGACGTAAGTGAGTACGCCTCCGGCCCGATAGTATTCAACTTCGACCAGGGTATCGAGCCTGGATTGAAGTTGTATTTCGCGCTGGGTTCCATCCGGGTAGTGAACCACGGCTGGCAGCAGTTGCTTGGGTTCCAGTTTCCCGTCCAGACTCAGGATATCGAAGGTTTCATCGCCCTTCAGCTCCAGGGTCTTGCGCGTATCCCCTGGCATGAACTGCAGGGGCAAAACCCCCATACCAACCAGGTTGGAGCGGTGTATACGTTCGAAGCTCTCAACTATGACGGCTTTCACACCCAGTAATAAGGTGCCTTTGGCAGCCCAGTCCCGGCTGGAGCCGGTACCGTATTCCCTGCCGGCCACCACCACGGTATTTGTGCCCAGGGAGACGTACTCCATGGCGGCATCATAAATGAAGCGGGGCTGTGACTCGCCGCGCAGCCGGGTATACCCCCCCTCCAGTTCCGGTGTCATCTCATTGCGGATACGGATATTGCCAAAAGTGCCTCGCATCATCACCTGGTGATTGCCGCGCCGTGAACCGTAGGAATTGAAGTCGCTTTCTGCGACACCGTGATCGCGTAGGTATTGGGCCGCGGGGCTGTCCAGGGGTATGGCGCCAGCCGGGGAGATATGGTCCGTAGTGACAGAGTCTCCCAGCATGGCGAGCATGGGCGCGGCCAGAATGTTGTGCTGATTGCCCCGGTATTTTTCCTCGAAAAAGGGCGGTAGCTGGATATAGGTAGAGTCCTCAGAGAATGCATAGGTGGCCCCACCACTAACCTCTATGTTGCGCCAGCTTTCGTCACCGTCAAAGACAGCGGCATACTCTTTCCTGAACATGTCGCTGTTGACGCTCTGCACGACCTCAGCGATCTCGGCATTGCTGGGCCAGATGTCGCGCAAGTAGACAGGCTTGCCGTTGTTGTCGGTACCCAGTACATCCTGACTCAGGTCGATTCGCGTGGTGCCCGCCAGGGCATAGGCGACGACCAATGGCGGGGAGGCCAGCCAGTTGGCCTTGACCAGCGGGTGGATGCGACCTTCAAAATTTCGGTTGCCTGAAAGGACTCCGCAGGCGACCAGGTCGTTGCTGGAGATAGTGTCTGCCACCGGCGCCGGCAGGGGGCCAGAGTTGCCGATGCAGGTGGTGCAGCCGTAGCCCACCAGATTGAAGCCCAGTTCATCCAGCGATTCCTGAAGGCCGGCCTTGGTCAGGTAGTCCGTAACAACTTTTGACCCCGGAGCAAGTGAGGATTTGACCCAGGGTTTGCGTTGCAGGCCACGCGCCAGCGCCTTCTGCGCCACCAGTCCGGCTGCCACCATAACCGCAGGGTTCGAGGTATTGGTACAGGAGGTGATGGCCGCGATAACCACATCGCCATGGTGCATGGGCTCTTCGCTGTGTGCCAGTGGGAATGGGGTATCGCGCTGGTCAGATTTTCCCTCCAGTTCGATGAACTGCTCAGTTGCCGTGCGCAGATCGCGCACAGCAACCCGATCCTGTGGACGCTTGGGGCCAGCCAGGCTGGGCTCGACTGTGGACATATCAAGCTGCAGGGTGGCGGCAAATTCGGGTGGGGTGTAGTGTTCATCGCGCCACATACCCTGGGCCTTGCAGTAGGTTTCGACCCGGGCAATGGTGTGCGGGTCACGACCGGTGAGCCGCATATAGGTGAGCGTTTGAGCGTCTACCGGGAAGAAGCCGCACGTTGCGCCATACTCTGGCGCCATATTGGCGATAGTGGCGCGGTCGGCCAGTGGCAGTTGATCCAGGCCGCTACCGAAAAACTCCACAAACTTGCCTACCACACCATGGGCTCGCAGCATTTGTACTACCTGCAATACCAGGTCGGTTGCGGTAATGCCCTCGCGCATTTGCCCGGTAAGTTCAAAACCCACGACGTCGGGGATCAGCATGGAGATCGGCTGCCCCAGCATGGCCGCTTCAGCCTCGATGCCGCCAACTCCCCAGCCCAGCACGCCCAGACCATTGATCATGGTGGTGTGACTGTCCGTACCCACCAGTGTGTCAGGGCAGGCAAGGGGGCCATCATCGGTGTTTTGCTGCCACACCACCTGGGCGAGGTATTCCAGGTTGACCTGGTGGCAGATACCGGTGCCCGGGGGTACTACCCGGAAATCGTCGAAGGCGCCCTGGCCCCATTTCAGGAACTGGTAGCGCTCAAAATTGCGCTGCATCTCCCTGGCGACGTTTTGCTCAAAGGCCGTGTCAGTGCCAAACTTGTCGATACTCACGGAGTGGTCGATTACCAGATCTACCGGCGACAGCGGATTGATTTTCTGGGGGTCGACCCCGCGCTGCACGAGGGCGTCTCGCATGGCAGCCAGGTCCACCACCGCCGGAACGCCGGTAAAATCCTGCATCAGCACCCGGGTGGGGTGATAGGCGATTTCCTGGTCGCTGCCCCTGCCGCTGCTGCCTGCAAGCACCTCAATATCTTCGCGAGAACAGCTGATGCCATCTTCGTGACGTAGCAGGTTCTCCAGCAGTATTTTTGTACACACCGGTAAGCGAGCGACACTGTCATGGCTGGCGAGATCACCGCCGTTGATCGCGTAGTAGTGATAGATATTGCCGTCTACAGTCAGCGTGGAACGGGTGTTAAAGGAGTTTTTCGAGGATTTCAACGAGGCATTCCTATGGTGACAATGAAGTCTGAAGTATAGAGGATACCAGCAGAACCTGCCTGTACCGGTGAGCGTGATAATTTCACTGTGATAAGAAATTGGAATATTGTTGAGGCCAGATTCACTGGGTGTTAACAGCAGCGGGACGCTGCGGCTATCCGTCTTATTATGGGCGCGTTGCGCCAGCGGGAGGTGTACCTTCCGGCAAAACTCGGCTATAAATGCGTGCGAATCAATGAGGCTGGCTGGCCGCTGCCCAGCCGCCTTCGAACTACTGGAGACTATTAATGCAAATTGTGAAAATTCTGGTCGTCTATGATCCAACGAGAGATACGCAACCGGCGCTGGCGCGGGCCGCCCTGATTGCGCAACGAGACGAAGTCAAAGTACACATTTTTTCCTGCATCTATACCGAGCTGGCTAAGACGGGAGATGCGGCGGCCAGACGCAAGGAACTGATTTCTGCGCAGCAGGAGATTGTGGCCAGCGCCGCCGCCCCGCTGATTGCGAACGGAATAGAGGTCACCACCGAGGTAGAGTGGGATGTGGATTGGTATCAAGCCGTTGTGCGCGCTTCCATCAGCAACAATACCGATGTGGTGCTGAAGGCCTCCTATAAACATTCCGCCACCCAGCGCTTATTGAAGCCTACCTCCGACCGAACACTGATCAGGCAATGCGACTGCCCTGTACTGCTGATCAAAGGCGAGGTGAACAGCGATGCGCGCAAAGTGCTCGCCGCCATTGATGCGCGGGGGGAGAAGGAATCATACAAGCAGTTGAACGCCCATATCCTCGATTTTTGCAAACGCTACATGCACGTGGAGCATGCTGAATTGCACTTCGTCAATGCACATAAGAGCTTGTCTGATCGGCCGGACAAGGGGGCCCTGGTCAGGGCCTGCGGTGTAGCAACCGAAAATGTCCATATTCTTATGGGTGAGCCCGATAAAGTTATTGTTGAGACTGCCAAGTCACTGCATGTAAATCTCGTTGTCATTGGCAACTCGGCGCGTTCGGGGTTATCCGCCCTGATAAATACCAATACAGCGGAAAAGATCCTCGATGAACTGGATTGCGACCTGCTGGCCCTGCCTTGATGCGGTAATGAAGTGCCCTGGCCGGTGCTATTCCTTTAGCGTATAGCGGGCCATGACACCTGAAATGCGCCGCAGCAGCCATTTTGGCGTGGCTCTGCCTGTCAGGGTTGCGGCCAGGTTAACTGCCCCGGGGACGCAAATCGCGTCACCCTTGAGGCAGGCGCGATAGCCCTGGGATGCCACGTCTTGCACGTCACCGACCATGAAATCGGGAATTTTAAGCCCGCCGCTCTTTTGTTGGGCGCTCGCAACCATATTGGTGGCGGTGATGCCCGGGCAGAGTGCGGTAACCGTGACACCCGTATCGACCAGCTCTTCAGTAAGAGATTCTGACAGTGACAGCACATAGGCTTTGGTGGCCGCATAGGTTGCGAGGCTGGGAACGGGTTGAAATGCGGCGATTGACGCCACATTGAGAATGCGCCCCTTCCCCCGCTTTACCATTGGCGGCAGAAATTGGGCCAACATGTTTGTCAGGCCACTTACGTTAAGATCAATAATGCCTTGCTGGGATGTGCTCGGTAAATCGATAAAGCGGCCGTGCTCAAGCACCCCGGCAGAGTTGACCAGTATGTCTACTTCAATGCCCTGCTTACTCAGGCTGGAAGCCAGTGTTTTTGCTGCGCCGCGCCGCGAAAGGTCGGCGGCTTCCACCCATACCTCGGCCCCTGTATCGCGGGCAAGCTGGCTGGCGAGGGTTCGCAGTTTGTCCTCACTGCGGGCAACCAGCACCAGATTGTAGCCGCCTCTGGCAAAGAGTCCTGCCAATGCTTCCCCTATTCCCGAGGATGCTCCCGTAATTACGACTGTGTCTTTGTTCATGTGCCGGACTCCTTCTCCAAAGAGAATGGCCAAGTTGTTGGTAACCAGGTTAAAAGTATAGGATAGATGGCAGTGTCTGGTGGAAATAGAGGTGGCATATATTATGTAGGGTGTCACTATAATGCGATTACTGGCGTAGATTTTAAGGAGGTAGGGAGATGGAAAATTTGGGTGCGCGCCTGCAAGCGGTTGCGGATGGGTATATACAGAGCAAGTGTTACGCCGGCATCGGCTGGCGGGTTGAAAAGTCGGGTAGGGTGCTGGCTCAGGGCACATCCGGTACATCCGATGAAGCGAGAAAAACCCCGCTGGAAGATGACGCGATCTATCGCATCTATTCCATGACCAAGCCCATCGTATCTGTTATGGCCTCGATTCTCATACAGCGCGGCCAGTTGCGCCTCTCTGATTTTGTTATGCAGTTCATTCCGGCTTTTGCAGCTACGGAGGTTTTGTGCGCCGGCGGTACTGAACCGCAGATGCGTCCAATGACAGTCGAGGACCTGCTTACCCATCGATCCGGCGTGAGTTACGACTTTGTGCCGGATTGCCCAGTTGGCAAGCGCTATCTGGAAGCCGACCTTCTCAACAGTGTGCAATACAGTCTTGCCGAGTTTGCCGATGTGATCGCGGCTTTTCCGCTGGCTTTTCAGCCAGGGACCGAGTGGCGATATTCCTATTCCACCGACGTGTTGGCACGGGTTCTTGAGGTTGCCAGTGGTCAATCCCTGGATGCACTGCTGGAGGAGAATATCCTGGCCCCGCTGGGGATGGGAGATACCGGTTTCTATGTTCCCGATGACAAGCAGCACCGCTTGATGCCGCTGTTTGGTTTTGACAGAATTGATTTGTCCTTTGATGTGCCGCCGCCCCACGAGTTAGTGGCCCTGGATGGTGAAGCCATCTATCCTTCCCGCCCCGGTCATAATGCATTGCGGGGTGGTCTCGGCCTGTATTCCACCAGCGCTGATTACATCAAATTTGCCACCATGCTTCTGACTGGCAAACTTTCTGACGGGACAGCATTGCTATCACCTGCCATGTACAAGCTCATGTTGGCCAATCGCATTCCAGCTTCTCAGTTACCACTGGAGCTTGGGCCAATGACTTTCCCGGGGTACGGCTTTAACCTTATTGGCCGCGTTATGGAAGACCTTGGACAGGCGATGAGCCTGACTGAGGTGGGCGAGTTTGGCTGGGAAGGTGCTGCGGGAACATATTTCTGGGTCGATCCGAAAAATGATCTGGTGGGTGTCGTTATGTCGCAGTTTCTGGGAACCTATTTGCCAATGCGTGAAGAAATGCGCGCTGCAGTTTATGCGATGCTGGATGAATAGGCGTGGTTGCGCGGCTTCATCATCAAGGCCATGCGGTTATTCGAATTCCCGATACTGGTCTATCTGTTGCCATCAGTGTTTAAAGCTGACCCGAGGAGAACTGAACCATGACATTGAGCCGACGTGAATTTGGCCTGACCGCCCTGACCGCCCTGGGCGCACTGACAACGAGCCACGGCTGGGCAGCGCAGGCGATGGAGAATCGACGCATTGTCCTTGCCGCCCGTCCGGCTGGCAAGCCAACTGTGGAAAATTTCCGACTGGAGACCGTGGCAGTACCGGCACCAGGCGACGGCGAGGTTTTATTGCAAACAGAGTTTCTCTCCCTTGACCCCTACATGCGGGGACGCATGAGTGCCGGTGAGAGCTATGCCCCGCCTGTCGAACTGGGCGCTGTCATGGTGGGGGGCACGGTCAGCCGAGTTGTCGAATCGCGCAATAGCGCTTTTAGCAAAGGCGACCTGGTGTCGGCCTATGCCGGCTGGCAGGACTATGCCATTTCCGATGGCGGGGATCTGATGAAGCTGGATCCCCGTATCCCCAATCCTTCCTACGCGTTGGGTGTGCTCGGTATGCCTGGGCTCACCGCCTATGTGGGTTTGCTGGATATAGGCCAGCCCAAGCCTGGAGACACAGTGGTACTGGCGGCGGCTACCGGAGCCGTTGGTTCTGTGGTCGGGCAGATTGCCAAACTGAAGGGTTGTCGGGTGGTGGGTATCGCCGGTGGCGCGAAGAAGTGCCAGTATGCCGTTGAGCAGCTGGGCTACGATGCCTGCGTCAGCCATTACGATGATGATATGGCCATGCAACTGGCGGCAGCCTGTCCACAGGGTATTGATGTGTATTTCGAAAATGTGGGCGGCAGTTCCTGGGAGGCGGTAATCCCGCTGTTAAACAACTTCGCCCGCATACCCGTATGTGGGCTGATCGCCCATTACAACCAGACCCAGCTGCCTCCCGGGCCAGATCGGATGAGCCAGTTACAGGGACTGATCCTGCGGCGTAGCCTGAAAATGCAGGGCTTTATCGTGAGCAATTACCAGGACAGGATACCGGCCTTCGTTGCGGATATGGCTGGCTGGCTTGCCGAGGGCAAGGTGAAATATCGGGAAGACCTCGTGGAGGGGTTGAGCAATGCTCCGGAGGCGTTTCTCGGTTTATTCAGTGGCGATAACTTTGGCAAGCTGGTGGTGCGGGTAAATTAAGCTGTTACTCAACCGACTATCCCGCGGGACCGAAGTGATTCCAGAGTATCTGCGTCTACACCCATCTCGCTAAGAATTCTGTTGCTGTGTTCACCCACTTCCGGTGCGGGGGCTGGTTTTGTTTTTTCAGCGCCGCTTACGGAAATCGGGTTATCGAGGGTACGGCCACTGTTGTCTGCGAATTCGCTGAACAGGCCTGCGGCCAGTACCTGGACGTCGTTAACCTTTTTGCCACGCCGCCACAGGTGATGCCGTACTCGGCCAGTTGAGCCTTCCAGTGGCCCCAGTCCTGCTGTTCGATAGCCTGCCTGATCCCGGCTGTCAGGTCCCGATTATGTTGATGGCGTGTGGCGACGGTAGCGAAGCGCGGATCGTCAAGCCACTCTTCGTGGCCCAGGCAGCGGGCGAGCTTGGGCCAAGCCGTCTCCTGAATCTGGGGGAGTATTGTCAGTAGAAACCAGCGCTCATCCCTGCAGCGATAGAGTTGGGTGAAAGCGCTGAGTTTTTCTGTGTCCATGCGCATATTCATATCGGCGCCATCCAGGGCTGCCTGTACCATAAAGCCATTTGACCACAAGCCATTAGCCAGCAGAGACGTACCCACCATGCTGCCCTTTCCGGTGCGTTGGCGTTGGTACAGGGCCGTAACAATGGCCCCGTAGAGGCTGCAGGCTGCCATCTGGTCGCCCATGCCGGGGACAGACAGACCCGGCGGTGTGTCACTGGAAGCTCTTACGGAATCCATCAGCCCCGACCGCGCCCACCATGCGGTTGCATCGTAGCCCGTACTGGCGGCTTCCGGCCCGGATTCACCGTAGGGTGTGAGCGAGGCGTAAATCGTTTGCGGGTTTACCCCGGCGATATCAGCGTAATTCAGTCGCAGTTTGTCGCGGACACCAAGCGGGAAATTTGTGATGAACACATCAGCGCGGCTGATCAGTTGGTCCAGCAACTCTCTGCCTTCTGTTTGCTTGAGGTCGAGCGCGAGGCTTTGCTTGCCCCGATTTGTGAGCCGCCAGGGGTAATTCCTGTCACACGTGGGTACCCCGGGAAGGTATCTGAGCTTACGGTAGCCATCGCCATCTCCGGGCGGCTCAATCTTGATAACCTGCGCGCCGAAGTCAGCCAGGATGGTGCCGGCAGCGGGCCCGGCAATAAAGCTGGCGCAGTCAATAACAAACAGGTCGCTGAAAAGAGACTGCTCAGTCATAGGTTATCCTCACTGTTCGATTGGGTATTTGTGTTGCAATGAGTGCAAGCATAGATCTATTCCCGGAGAATGTCCGAGATTTCTGTTTTTGCAATTCTGTAGCGAAGGCGCTCGCCGGATAGTCCGCCGGGGCTCAGTGCGTTGCCGGTTGTGCAGGTCGCTTGCTGGCGACGGCGTATTCGTTCGTCTTATTGTGGTTTCGGACCCGGCACAGCTATGTGGGTTTGAGCTGCCCGCATCACCAGCCAGTTTCCGAATGCCACGATAGCCACCCCGGCCAATGCCACCGGCGTCCATTGATAGTTTTCAAACACAGTAGATATCAGCAGCGCGACCAGAGGGAAAACCAGGTTGGCGTAGCCCGCCCGATCGGCACCCATGCGGCCAATCAGGGTCAGATAGGCCCAGAATGCGATCACTGAACCAAAAATAGACAGGTACAGAAGGGAGAGGATGTACGGCAACTGCCAGTCGATGGTAATGGCGACGCCGTTAAGCATGGCGGCAACATACATTGCCGTAGCCCCATACGCCATCGCCCAGGTGTTGGTAACCAGTACAGGTCGTCTGTGTTTGCCATTGCGCGCGGCAATGATATTGCCGAACGAGGCGAAGGCCGTACCCACCAGGCAATACAATAGCGCCACGAAGTTCTTGTCGCTGAGGTTTAGCGCATCCAGTTCTGGCCAGAATACAGCAGCCATGCCCACCAGGCCAATGAGCCCGCCGAACACGACCCCGGCATGTATTCTTGAACCCATAAACAGTGCGCCGTTGATCACGTTGAACATCATCAGTGTGGAAAAGACGACTGCGACCAGGCCGCTGGCCAGCACCATTTCGGCGTGGTAAATAAAATAGTAATTTGTGCAGAACAGGCATAGGCCCTGCGCCAGCAAAAACGGATGATCCCGCAATGGCAATCGCATGGGTTGGCGGCGCAGCAGCAGAAAGACACCAAGCAGTGCTGCTGCCAGCATAAATCGGTGGGCGACAGAAACCATTGGGTCGATCACGCCCAGTTGGTATTTGATGCCGATCCAGGTTGATCCCCAGATTATGACGGTGAGGCTATAAAGCGACCAGTTATTCACGTGGTTCCGGGTGGACGACAAGTTGATCGCCAATGTGAATGGTTCCGGTGCTGAGAATGCGCGCACAAAGCCCGCCGTGGCCAATCATTGCGGCAACTCCGCCTTTGCCCAATGCGATTTCCATGCGAGAGCAGGGGTGACATAAAGCGGTGGCCTCGAACAGGGCGTCACCGATCTGAAACCGCTGATGCCTCAGTGCGTTGAGGTTGATCCCGCGCACCACCAGGTTGCGGCGCAGTGTGGCCGGGTCGACACTGTCGCGGGCTGTAAAGTGTGCAATTTGCTGAATGAATTCTTCTGAGATCAACGTTACCTGCCGGGCGGAGCCCGGTGTTTTGCTCATACGATGATCACCCTCCAGCCCCTGTGAGGCGATAACTTTTGCCTCTGTGACGACTCGCATCGGCTCTCGCCTTTTTGTGCGCAGACCGATCCAGGTCAAGGTCCCAGGGGAAAGATCGCGGGCGAATCTGTCCAGTGGGTTACTGCGTTTGGTCATACTGTACCCCGGTAGATACCGACGCGCTATTGTATAGCGAGGAGAAGTCTAATGAATAAGGGCGACGCTAAAGTAGTGCTGAGCTTAATGCAAGACGGACTTTGATCCTGGGGCTGATACCGGCGAGTAATACAGTAAGGGTTGAAGCAGTGAGAAGAGTGCGGGTGTTGATAGCTATGACATTTTCTGGGGCGTGATACTGCAGCAGTGCCAGTGGCGACTCGTGCGAGCTGGTGGCGGCGGTAAGACAAGCGGTCTTTGCATCGGCTCGGTTACATGGGCGTGGTTTGTTTTCTGTTCACCATCAGGGTTTCGTTGCCGGGGCTTGGGTCCCCGGGGATCAGATTGCACAATGCCAGTGACATGATGGCTATGACTGAGCCAACCAGAAACACCGCGCTGGGTGAGCTTAGCCACAGGATGCCCAGCGCCGCGGGAATCACTACGGCAGCAATATGGTTGATGGTGAAGCTGACACTGGACGTGGCGGCGATATCTTTTGGGTCTGAAATCTTCTGAAAATAGGTGTTGATTGCAATCGACAGGGCGAAAAACAGGTGGTCGGCAACATACAGGCCCGCCGCGATGACGGAATGTTCTACGAAGGCGTAGCCGGTAAAGACGAACACCAGCCCAATATATTCCAGCCTGAGCGCGGTGCGTTCTCCGGCGCGGCCGACCCAGGATCCGATGCGGGCGGCAAAGAACAAGTTGAAAACATAGTTTGCCAGATAAAGCAGGCTGATATCGGCAGCCGAATAGCCAAATTTTTCAACCATCATGAAGCCGGCAAAAACCATGAAAATCTGCCGCCTTGCACCGCTGAGGAAGGTTAGTGCGTAGTACAGCCAGTAACGACTGCGCAGCACCAGTTTTTTGTGCTGTACCACGCCGTCTGGGAAGTGTGGAAAGGACACCCATAAGCCCAGGGTGACCAGCACTCCGATGACACCTGCTAGTAAATAGATGCCGGTGAAACCGATATCAAATTGTTCGATCAGCACCCAGATACTGCCGTAGGCCAGCAGCGAGCCGGCTGCCTTCACCGCCAGTGCTCTCCCCATGAAATGAGCGGTTTCTGTCTTGTTTATCCACTGCAGAGTCAAAGATTTGTTGATTGTTTCGAAGTAGTGAAAGCCAAGGGACATAAGGACAGTGGTGGTGTAAAGCCCGTAGACAGAGGGAAAAAATGGCGTCATGGCAACGCCCAGCGACATTACCAGTAGTGCAGCGAGGGCAAACCGTTGCTCACGGATTACCAGTAGCACAAACACCGCGGTAAAGGCGAGAAACCCGGGCACCTCGCGCAGACTTTGCAATACCCCTATTTCGGCACCAGTAAAGGCTGCGCGCTCTATTACGAAGTTGTTGAGTAGCGCCTGCCATACCGAGAAGGTAAGCGGCATGATGAATGCTGCGGCCAGCAAAAAATTTTGCTGAGAGCGCCATGCCTCGCCGGTTACGGAGGATGTTTGCTCCGAGTCTTTTTTCACAGGTGGCAGATCCAGATGAGAGGTTGATGTGTGGTGCGCAAGTTTACGCCATTATCACACTCATTGGCCGCTCTTCTATTTGTGCTTCATTAGATACATACTCGGGCGGGCCAGGCCAGGAGTCTGGCCGAACAGATAACCCAAAGGAGAATAACAATGTCTGCAGAACTCTTGATGCTGGTATACAGCGCTGTGTTGTTTTTGGTCATTATTGTGGTGCAAGCAGGTTTGGCTATCAGCCAGAATGGGTTGATGGCGCAAGCCGGCAACCGCGACAGCCTCGCGGAACCGACAGTGTTGCGTAAGCGCCTGCAACGCCTGGCAGCCAACATGGAGGAGAACCTGGTCCTGTTTGCCATCGTTGTTTTGGTGGCCCACGCGGCGGGGGTGTCAAACGAAACAACTGCTCTTGGGGCCGTAGTTTTCTTCTATGCCCGCGTAGGCCACGCCATAGTTTATACATTTGGCTGGCCAGTGATCAGGCCGCTGTTCTATTTTGCTGGCCTTTTTGGTATTGGTGCTATCGGTTTTGAGGTTTTGAAACTGTCCTGAGATAAGCAAATCGTTGTACCCGGCCAGTGCTGCTAACAGCACTGGTCGTAAATTATATTTTAAGGCACCTGGCGCAATATCAGCTGGTCTCCGCGCTGGGTGAATTCGATATGTTTCAGAAAAGACATACCCAGCAGCACTTCATCAGTCGTCAATCCCGGCGTGATACTCGCTGGCACTTCCTGTAGTGCGATCCCCCCCACACTAACCTGATCCAGCTTGACCGCGTAGCTAACGGACATGCCATTAGCCGTTTGTGTGGAAAATGGCCTGCCGGGTTGGAGGCCGATTCTTTTAGCCACCGCGCTGGGTATGGCGACTCCTGTGGCGCCGGTGTCGAGTAGGAAGGTAACTGGCAGGCAGTTGATTTCGCCACTGGTCACATAATGTCCCTGTCGGTTTCGCTGCAATACTACCTCTGCCAGTCCGTCAGCCGTGTGCCGGGTCTCCAGAGAGCGGTTAGGGTTATACTGTTTTTCAAGTACGTCACCGAAGTAGAAAACGCCCAGACCGAGAAAAGACAGCCACGCCAGAACCTGCATGCCCAGGCCCATGCGTTTTGTTTCCTTTGTGTTGTTCAGGTTACTCATAAGGCTGTTGCGCAGTTGGCGGAAGCTCGGTTCAGTGGACAATGCGAGTAGCCAAGCTAACACAGCTGGCAGCACACTGAAATTGGACTTGCTGTAGTCAGCGGGTTACTATTTTCGATCGATAACCTTTGGAGGGGGTGCCTGTTTCACGACCCGGGAATTCGAGCCAATGGAGGGCAAGAAATTGACAGGGTATGAACTGGCGAAACCGAGCCATAAGGGCGCGGGTGTACTCAATTATGTTGCCGCCCTTTTGCGGGTTGTGCAAGATTGTAAGTCCGGGTGCCTTGCTGCCACCCTTTTGTCCTCCACAATATTGTCGCAGTCTGCGGCCGCTGGTGGCGGTTACTTCACTCTGGGTTATGGTCATATCGGCCAGCAAATGGCGGGCGCTGTGACCGCAGTTGCCGGGGATGTATACGCGGGAGCTTCCAACCCGGCAAAACTGACAACGGCAGGTAACGACCTTGAGATCGGGGTTGGATTTCTAAACCCCAATAGAAAGGTCAAACGCACGGGTGCCACCGGAGACGGTGCTATCTACAATTTCTCCTCAACCAGCCGCAACCCGCTATATGTTGTTCCTGATTTTGCCTACTCGCGTCAGCTGGATGATACGAAGGCTGTTGGTATCACCATCTATGCTAATGGCGGTCTCAACAGTGAGTACACAACAACAACAGGTATCCCCGGTAGTAGTAGCAACCCCGAGGCCTGCGGTGACAAGCCCGGCAATTTTCTCACAGGCTGCGGCCACGCAGGTTTTGATCTTTCACAGCTGATATTTGCGCCGACTATGGCCTGGGAAATTGCCCCGGGGCACAGCATTGGTGTTGCACCTCTGGTGGCAATACAGCGCTTTGAGGCATATGGATTACAGGGCTTTGCTGCGAGTTCAAAATACCCGAATAAGTTGACGAACAATGGTCATGAGATTGTGTTCGGCGCCGGAGCTCGCGTGGGCTGGTATGGCGAAATCACACCCTGGCTTTCTTTGGGCGCGGCTTATGCAACCAAAATCTACATGCAAAAATTTGACAGGTACCAGGGGCTTTTTGCCGAAGGGACCTTTGATGTCCCCGCAAATTATAGTGTGGGGGCAGCGATTAAACCTGATAAGAATTGGATTGTGGCCCTGGACGTTCAGCGAATCGAATTTGGTGAGGTTAGGGCGATTGCGAATGGCGTCCTCAATTCGCTGACCCCGGGGGGGCCTCTGATGGGCACTCCATCCGGCAGCGGTTTTGGCTGGTCACGCAACCAAACGAATTACAAATTGGGTGTGAGCTATAGCGCATCACCGCAGCTTACCTTACGGGCCGGCTATGATTATGGCAAAAGGCCAAACAAGGATAATTTGAATGCCGTCAGTATTGGCGTTATTACGCCAAACCCTGTTCATCGGGCCAGCCTTGGATTTAGTTGGAAAACCGAGGCGGGTAGTGAGCTTCACTTTGGTTATGCCCATTTTTTCAAAGACAAGTACAGCGGCCCGTCAGCCGTTTTCCCGGGGGCTACGGAATCGCAAAATCCCTATGTGAATATTCTTAATGTGTCCTGGTCATTAAAGTACTAGTTAGGGGGCATCCAGGCCTGTTTCTGGTAAACAGGTGCATGCACGGCAAGCTTTGGCATCCAGGGGTGTGATTTGTTCTCATTCTGAGTCTATCCCCCCGCAAAGGCGCTGGGTTATTATTGTTAAACCATTTCGCCCCGTGGATTTTACTACCTGATGAATACGTTGCGGATAACGCTAGTTTTTTTGCTGGGACTGCTTCTGGCCGCCTGCCGACACCCGCTGGTAATACGGGGTCAAGGCGACATAATAGAGTTGAATTCCGGTACACGTGGCTGTGCTCTGGAAGAGTTTCAGGCCGATTGGGCGCGTTGTACCGATAACGAAGTGACGAATGATGAGGCTGCACGTTACAGTGCACTGCCAAGGCCGGGCTGGCGGTTTGCGCGTTGGGAAGGCTACTGTGCTGCCGAGTCCCGGGGTAAAGACTGCGAAATTGATTATGTTAAGGCCGGTGCTGAGTGGTGGGAAGAATTTTTTCCGGATCAGGATGCCGCGCCTCTTATCGCCATTTTTGCCAGGGATGATGGCGCTCCCGCTACGGCGACTTATATCGCCTCGCAGTTTGGTGCCCAGGGGGGGGCGCGCTATGCGTCCTTGATGGACGCGCTATTTGCCATCAATGGCAGTTACCGTTATACCGTGCAGCAGGCGTCTACTCGCAATGACTTTGATCGTAATCCGGCCAGGTTCCAGCGCCGCGCAGATAGCTTGTTGCTTGCAGGGCCAGACTCGGGCTCGCTAGTGCCTTCGGGGGGGGCTACTCTGGCAGGCGATTTTCTCACGCTGGTTGATACAGACAACAGCGACGGCGATATTTCGGCATCCTACCTGCAGGCCGAGTCGACGCAGGCGGTGAGGGCAGCCTTTAAAGGCACTTATTATTGTGGGCACATTCTGTCGAATGGGCAGGCGCTCTTCTTTCGGGCGAACATGAGCGGTAAGGGCACCGGCTCAATGATAATTGTCAGTGACCGACAAAACAGAACCGGTTTTCAGGCCCAGATCGGCTACGAAGTGAGTGCAGACGGTACCACAACCCTGGATTATGGCGGCGCCAGACTGGCGGGCAGCCTGTCGAAGGATGGCAGTGTATTCACAGCCACCCAGATATCCAGCAGTGTACAAGGTGCGGGGATCTGCCTCAGAACATCCGGGAACAAGCGGGTGGCCAATGTGGCCGGGGGCTATTATGGTGCCTGGCTGAGCACTCAGCCCGTTACGGCGGTAACAGAACTTGTTTTGGACAACAAAGGCCAAACTGCGGAGGTCGTTTTGCGTGATTCAATAGGCGGACGAAACTATGCGCTGGGCACAAATTTTATGCTGGTGCTGGCCACCGGACAGATAGAAACCCGCGATGCTGACGGTGCAGTGTCACCTGACGGCAGGGTTCTGTTTTTGGTGCAGACTGATCCGAACAGATTTCCTACCCTGATCGTGTATGTGCGAAAAACCTGACATCTCAAAGCCAGGCTTTGAGATGTTGCGTGTGTGTATTGTCAGCTCTGTGCGATCCGCAGTTCAGTGACCAATTGCTCCATTACCTGGTCGGCAGATAATATTGCATCGATGTCATCACAGGACTTGCCGCAGTACAGCGCCGCCTCCTCCAGATCGCCATCGAATTGTAATAGCGGCGGCGTGACGGAGTAGCGCGGTAGCTCGCTGGGTGGCTCACCTATGGCCAGTTTGGCTATGATGCTATTTTCGCCGGGTCTGGAACCAGTGGCGGGACACCCCGCCGCTTCCCAGTCGTTGTAAGCCCGATTGCGTATAACCCGGTGCGCGGCATCGGGCCAACCTACGTCGAATAACTTTGTTAAAACAGTGTCGTCCGAACGGGCCTCCAGCAGGCGCTTCTTGTAACTATCCAGGGCTGATGACTCGTGGGTTGCCAGGAACCGTGTTCCCATGGAGACCGCACTGGCGCCGAGGCCCAGAGCGCGAGCAATATCCTTACCCGTGGCGATACCACCTGAAGCAATTACCGGTATTGATGCCAACTCTGCCACGGTTTCACGCACCACGTCCGCGAGTGGTCTGGTAGCCTTAACGTGGCCTCCGGCTTCGGTGCCCTGGACTATTACACCATCGACCCCGGCATCGGCGGCACGCACGGCCTCGTCTACATCGCCACATTGCGATACCACCAACATTCCGCGCTTGTGTGCATCTTTTACGTAGTCTGACGGATCACCCCAGAACAACACCAGCAACGGAACGTTTTCGTCGTAACACATCTCGATTTGCCCGGGCACCATCAGGGGCATAATGATGTTTACGCCAAATGCCCTTGAGGTTTTGTGTCGTGTGTCTGCGATAACCGCACGCATCATGTCCGGGGCCATGCCGCCCAGGCCCAACACTCCCAGGCCGCCGGCGTTCGATACAGCGCTGGTCAGGGCGGACCCTGCGATGCCAAGGCCCATGCCGGCACTCCAGATTGGCAGTTTGATCTTCAGGTGTTCGTGTATTTTGCTCATTGCTTATTATCCTTTAACTACAAACAGACTGGCCCGATACGTCTGACTCTACAGGGGAACAAACGATACCAGTAGAGCCGTGGTCAGGAAAAGGTAGAGAAACGGTATTACCAGATAACCCATGACATCTCTGGCCTGGATTCGCACACCAGCACCCATTACGGGCAATACGAGCAATAGAAAGAACGGCTGCATCAGGTTGGTGGATGATTCGCCATAGGCGGCGGCCATTGCCGTGCGTGCAATAAAGGCAGTTTGTTCCGCTGCGGGTAAATCTGCGGACAGGCTTACTGCGGCGCTGGTCAGCGCTGGCCCAATCACTGCCCATTCCCCACCCGCAGAGGGTATCGCGAAATTGGCCACCGCGCCGGTAAGTTGCGACAGGAACGGCAGGGTCTGCAATGAAGCGCCGCCGGCTATGGCATTGGCCAATTGGGTGCCGAGACCACTGAACATCATGATACCCATTATGCCGGCGTAAAAAGGGTACTGGAATACAATGCCTGACACATTGCTACAGGCACGCTTCATCGCAATGACAAAGCATAGCGGCGTACGGTGCGCCAGCATGCCCGCGCCGATGAAGAGAAATATCATGATATTGAGGTTGAGGTCGAATCCGTTCTGGTAAAAGTGGCTGAACACATATAGCAGTGCCGGGATGGCCACAAGGCACTGAAGAAGGGTGCTGTTGTTAAGTCGGTCAGCTGGAGAATTGCCGCTACTTTTGTGAGCGGCAGCTTCTTCTGCCACGGTCTCCTGCTCCAGTGTTTCGGCGTCGGCCATATCATGTATAGATAGCGCGGAGGTATCGTGGGGCCGCATCATCCACATGAGAAGAGGTAGGGTCACAAAGTGAACCCCCAGAAAAAGCCAGTTGAGCAAGCTGCCCAGTGTGTCCGAAATCGCGATTTTGGAGGACAGTACGCCGGTCGCTATCAGAAAATTACCATCGGTGTTAAGCAGCAGCGGGATTGAACTGGAGAGCCCGCCTGCCCAGGGCTGAAATGAGAGATAGACCAGGGCTACGAGATAGGCGTAATCAACACCCTCCACCCGACGCGCCAGCTCCCGCGCGAAAATGGCTGTCAATACTACCCAGCTCCAGCTTATCAGGGAAAATGCGCCGCCAACCAGTATCACCAGAACATATACTGCACCGGGTGTGCGGGCCAGTGTCGCCAGCTTTCCGATCAGGCGGGCGATAGGAGGGGACAGTGCAATGGCGAATCCGGTCACCAGGATCAGAACCATTTGCATGCCGAATTCGAGTAACAGCCAAAAACCTCGATACCAGTGATCCAGTACCTCTGTTGGGCTGCTATCGGTATATGCCAGGCACAGGGTGGCTGCGAGAAGCGTGAGCATCAATGCAATGACGAAGGGTTCGGGAATCCAGCGCTGCAGACGCTGAGAAAACACACCACCAAGAGTTCTCAGCATTATTATTCTCCCTACAGGGCGATTACATTTACGGTAGCCACCAGCTTCATGGGGATAGTATCAGCCTTCGGGTAAAACAGGGAGACAAACCGGGATACAACCGAGCAACCGAATGGAGTAACCTGTTCCGCGAACTGCTTCAGGTATTATGAAGGTCAAGCGAGGCGTCAGGGCTCGTTAAATAGCCCTGCTTTATCAGGAAATTGCTCAGGAGATACCAGAAAAATGCGATCGGCAACAGCGCTTTTGTTTTTTTCAGCCGAAGACGTGGCACAGGCTGCCGATACCTTCGGTCAACAACAGATTCCCCTGCTGAGCGGCTCGCCATGCCGCGTATAATTCCAACTGAGCTGGTCGCTCCGCTCTTTAACCCGGCAACCTTCGGCATTCGTGGAGCTGTCGACGATATTCTGCTGCGAATACGCGCTGACTATCCCCTCAGCATTGCAGAGGTGCCGGGTTTTGATCCGCACTGGATTGTTTCCCGTCACGCCGATGTTGCCGAGGTGTCCAAGCGTAACAATGTCTTTGTTAATTCCATCAGGTCAGCGACCCTCGTGCCCGCGGCAGGCGAGGAACTGGTAAAGCAGTTTACCAACGGCGACCCCAACCTGTTCCATTCGTTAGTTCAGATGGATGGTGTGGAGCACAAGTCGCATCGTGGCGTGACGGCCAGATACCTTAACCCGAATAGTATTCGCTCGTTGCAACCCGCTATACGTGATACGGCGCGAGAATATGTTGAAAGATTGCTGGCCTGTGGCGGCCGCATTGATTGGGCCAAGAAAGTGGCAGCGCAGTTTCCACTGGAAGTCGTGTTAACGCTGGTGGGCGTTCCCAGGGCAGATCATGCGCAGATGCTGCGGCTTACCCAGTGGTTATTTTCATGGGCCGATCCCGACCTGGGTCGCCCCGATTGCGATCCCCTGGACCCACAGCAGCAGGCGCGATCATGGAAGCTGATATTTGATGAATTTTCCGATTACTTTCTCGCCCTGACCAGGGAGCGCCGAAAACAACCGCGTGACGATATAGCGTCTTTGATTGCGGGCGCCCAAATTGATGATGAACCGATGAGCGACTGGAATGCAGTTTCATACTTTGCCATTCTGGCAACGGCTGGTCACGACTCGTCGGCCCACACATTATCTACCGCCATGTGGGAGCTCGCTGAGAACCCCGGCCTGTGGCGCGACCTTAAAACCGATGCCGCTAGAATACCGTCCTTTATTAATGAATCGATTCGTTGGGCGACGCCAGTAAAACAGTTTGTCAGAACTGCGACCGAGGACACTGAGTTGGCAGGGCGCAAAATTTGCAAAGGGGACAGACTTTATCTGTCTTACCCGTCTGCCAATCGCGATGAGAAGATGTTTCCCAGCCCTTTTGAATTTAGCCTGGATAGAACTGTCAACAGACAATTATCCTTCGGTTTCGGCGGCCATGTCTGTCTGGGTCAGCACCTCGCAAGAATGGAGATGCAGTGTCTCTGGGAGGAGCTTCTTCCCAGAATTGAGAGTGTTTCGATGGCCGGTGAGGGTAAATTAATCCATTCGGAGTTTGTTTCCGGGCCGAAATCCGTTCCGATAGAATTCCGGGCTGTGTAATCGGCTGACCTGATTTAAAATCCAGTGCCAACACGACTTTTCTCACGGGTGTAGAAATGAGCAATCCCTTTTTCGAACCACTTACACCAACCGGCATTCCGGCCTTCGACAAAATAGAGTTCAAACACTATGGCGAGGCGATCAATCGCGGGTTTGCAGAGCACGACAGGGAAATAGCGGCGATTATATCCTGCCCAGAGCCGCCTGATTTTGCCAACACTGTTGAAGCGCTGGAGCGCAGTGGAGCGCTGCTTCGTTACGTGTTTAACGTTTTCTGGAATATGGCATCTTCGGACACTACAGATGAGCTGCAGGCTTTGGAGCGGGAGGTAGAGCCCCGCTATGCCGTACACCAGAGTCGTATTACCTCCAACCCCGATCTGTTCAAGCGGATCAAGACGGTAGTGGAAACGGGGGAAGCGCTGCATGCAGAACAACGGCAGCTGCTGAAAAAAACCTACAAGGCGTTCGTGCGGTCCGGTGCAGAACTACACGATGATGACCGGGCGCGGGTGAATGACATCAATGAGAAGTTGGCATTGAAAATGACCGAGTTTAGCCAGAACGTGCTCCGGGATACAAATGACTTCGAACTGGTCCTGGAAGAGGGGGATGATGTTTCTGGCTTGCCGGGGTTCGTGCTTGCAATGGCCGGCGCAGAGGCTGAAGCGCGTGATATGCCAGGAAAATTTGTTTTCACGATATCCCGCTCTTCAATCACACCGTTTCTGCAGTATGCACACAGGCGCGATTTGCGGGAGAAAATTTACCGGGCCTATACACAGTGCGGTATGTCCGGGACGGATAATCGTCCGATTATCAAAGATATTGTCTCGCTGAGGGCGGAGCGGGCGAGGCTTCTCGGTTTTGCCACCCACGCGGACTATATGCTGGATGACAGGATGGCAAAGACTCCTCAGGCAGTGAGAACATTGCTGGATCAGGTGTGGGTTCCGTGCCAGAAGCGAGCCGCTGTAGAAGCCGCGGATCTTCAGGCCAGGATCGAGGCCGATGGCGAGCAATTTGCTCTTGAGCCATGGGACTGGTGGTATTACACCGAAAAGGTGCGCCGGCAGCGCTTTGATTTTGCTGAAGAGGACGTTAAACCGTATTTCCAGCTGCAAAATGTACGCGATGGTGTGTTTGACGTCGCGCAGAAACTCTATGGCGTCACGTTCAAGCGTCGCACAGATGTCCCGGTTTATCACCCGGAAGTAGAGGCCTATGAAGTGTCCGAAGCCGATGGTGCGCTGATAGGCTACTTTCTTTTCGACTACTTTATGCGCCCCTCAAAGCGCGGTGGTGCCTGGATGTCCGTGTTTCGGTCCCAGTCTGACCTGGATGGTCATGTGTATCCGGTTATCGTTAACTGTTGCAATTTCCCCAAGTTGGAACCGTGTTTCCTTGGCATGGACGAAGTGACAACCCTGTTTCACGAATTTGGTCACGGATTGCACGGCTTGCTAAGCAATGTGCGCTACGAAAGCCTGGGGGGCACCAACGTCAAACAGGATTTCGTGGAACTACCGTCCCAGATCATGGAGCATTGGGCCTGGGAAGCTGAAGTGTTGAAGTCCTACGCGCTTCACACAGAAACCGGCGAGCCCATTCCCGATGACCTGATTGTGAAATTGAAAGCATCAGAACGCTTTAATCAGGGATTTGCCACCACGGAATACCTGGCTGCCTGTTATCTGGATCTGGCCTGGCATGAGACTGCTGGTGAATTTGATGACGATGTTGATGGGTTCGAGCAGCGCGCCATGGCACAGATAGCGAAGATCGGAGTCATTGGCCCCCGCTACAAATCTGCCTATTTCCAGCACATTTTCGCCAGTGACGACTATTCCGCCGGGTACTATGTGTATTTGTGGGCCGAAGTGCTGGACGCCGACGGTTTTGAGGCCTTCAGAGAGAGCGGCCTTTTTGATCCGGTCACGGCCAGGTCCTTTCGGGAAAATATTCTCGAGAAAGGCGGTACGGTTGAGCCGATGACTTTGTATACAGCATTCCGCGGTCGGGAGCCGGACGTGCAGCCCCTGTTGAGGAACAGGGGGCTCGCTGGCAATTAAGGGCCCAGCGCTGGGTCTTCACATGAATCCTTTTTGAGACAAAACCCTGCGGTTCAGTCAGCTGATAGGGGAGTACCAGTAGGTACCGACCACGGCTGTGCAGGCCACGATCACCCATGCCTCACAGCACCATCTGAGCGCCGCTGGCGCATGTCTTACCTCCATAAAAATCATTAACACCAGGCGAGCCTTGAAGAAGGCGATCAGCAGGACCGCGGTGCCAATCCAGGCACCGTTTATAGAGACATCAAGCCACCAGGACAGCAGCGTGGCCAGCGTCAGAGTAATCCATGTGAGAAAAAAGGGGTGTGTCATGGTCAGCTTACCGCAGCAGGTAAAGGAGGGGAAAGAGGATGATCCAGACTAGATCCAGCATATGCCAGAAGCAGCTTGAAAATCCGACCAGTGGTTCGCTCACATCACTGTCAGATGCAATAGCCCGGCGCAGGTTCACGCTGGTTGCTGCCAGGAGGCCCATGCCCACCAGCAAGTGCAATAAATGGATGCCGGTCAACATGAAATAGAACATGAAAAATTCGTCGGTAAGGACGTTGATGCCGGCGTTGATCGCACCGCCATATTCAAAGATCTTGACGACTACAAAGGCCACACCGCAGCTGAGCGCGGCGAGCAGGAGGGGCAGTGCCCGTGGGCGCCCATCAACGCTGCGCAGCGCTCTTACCGCGGTAGCGACACACCATGAACTTGTAAGCAGGATGATGGTGTTTAAAGCGCCCAGATCCTGGCGAAGTAAGGCGCGGGATTGCTCAAACAGTTCAGGGGAAAAAGACCGGTAGTAGAGGAAAGTGATGAAAAAGAGTGTGAATACGCAGAGTTCACCCAGCACCACGACCCAGACGCCTTCCTCAACGGGAAATGGCGCCGTTTCGCTCACAGTGGCAGTCATGAGGCGGTCGCATCAGCCTCCTTGCCAATGGCTTTCAGCAAATACACGGTCAGCGTGATCCACCACACCAGGAAGATGACGAGCGGAATCCATAGCGCCAGCAGTCCATTCCAGGCGAAGGGGCCGCTGTGGAACAGAATGGCGGCAAACCCGGGTGCGGAAAGCAGTGCAGCCCAGATGCTCAAATACCCCACCCAGCGTGGCATGACCGGCGGTTGGCCGCGATCGGAAAGTATTGCCCCACCCACCGCGCCCATCCACAGGACAACCATGGACACAGGGGTAATGAAGGTCAGCCAGCCGAGGTCGTGTAACAGGAGAATCAATTGCGGATCCCGGTCTGCGCGAAATGCGGCGGCAGCGAAGAAAACCAGTGCTGCCGAGAGCAACCATACGGTGAGGGTGGCGCAGGCCAATTGAGTTTGTGCCCAGACCGGTCTGGGGCCTTCCATTCGGCGCATTTGGTCGCTGAGTACGGCAGCCAGCGGTAGCAGGCTGGCGGCGCACGCCAGCGCTATTATCAGACCGAACTTTTGCAGCACCCCGCCCTTGGTGACAAAAGCGGCAAGTTCCTGAGGGCTTGCAGAGGGGGATAGCGGCGGTGTAAGAAATGATCCGAGAAGCCCCCAGCCCAGTGGTATCCCGAGAAAGAGCATGCCACACCAGACCGCAATGCGATGGTTGCGGCGGGCGCGTGCGTCCAGGGGCGGTATTGGATATTGCGTGCTCACGGTTAATCTCCTTGGTGAGTACCTGGGGTGTGCTCCAGTGGATGAATGGTAATGTGAACAGCTGTCGCTGAAGGGCCGGTCGACAGCGCTCAGGCTCGATCAGTGTATGCAGGCCCAGCGCATCAAAATAACAGTCAATATACATATAATAAAGCGCCGCGGCAGGCCGGGGATGGCTGGTTGCCAGATAGCCCGATAGGTGACGCAAGGAATTCGAAACGGTAACCTGCTATCCCCATATTGAAAACGGGCTTTGAGTCCGTCAGAACATCAGGGCCACATTTTATGTCATTGCTTGATCTGATTTGGGACTATCCAGAGCCCCACCTCATAGAACATACCGCTACGGCAGATGAGGCGGACGGCTACGGGCATATCAACAACAGTGTGTACCTGCAGTGGCTGGACCAGTGTGTCTGGTCTCACTGTAATGCGGTGAACATGTCGCCGGATTTTTGCCGTGGTCTCAATCGCGGCTTTGCCGCCGTTCGACATGAAATCGATTATCTGGCCTCGGCCTACCCCGGCGACAGGGTGGCGATTGCCAATTGGGTCACTGTTAATGATAAAAGGCTGCGGGCAGAGCGCAGATTTCAGATTATCCGGATCGGCGACCAGCGCACGCTTTTACGGGCGCGAAGCTTTTATGTCTGCACCGATCTCACGACTGGAAAACCCGCGCGCATGCCGGTTGAGTTCAAAACCGGCTTTCAATTGCTGCCTGCTGTGGCTGAGGCCTTGAAGCCGTGTGCTGATTGAGTGCAGTTCGTCTTCTACGAGTTGCCATCCTCTGATATAACGGCGATAGCTGGCCTGTTTTTGAAGGAGAATAACCCGATTCTCAGGTGCCGGCCTGTTGTTAGTCGAGCAAAGTCTGCATATTGCGGTGAAAGTGTCCGATAAGTTTTTCGTAGCGACCAAAGGTGAAATACTCGTTGGCGCCGCTGTGAAGGCTGGCCTGAATGGATTTTGCTAAAGCAATATCTTCTGTCTGGCCAGTGTCGCTGACAAAGGTGGCGTCATGCCGCGCTTTCGCCACAGCCTCCTCACCCTCCAATGCGTTGTTGGTGAGCGAATAGGTAATTATCTGCGTTTTGTTTACCGATACCGGCTCCATGATCAGCATGGTTGTGTGGTGTGACAGCACCGCGATCGTGACGTTGGGGAACAAGTGATATACGTAGGTTAACAAGCCTTCGACCTCGCGCTTTGCCGGCTCAATATCCTGCAGCTTTTTGATACGCTGAAAGGGAAAGGTGATGCGGGAATTTCGCCCAACAGTTTCAACCAGGTTCAGGTTGTCAAAACCAAAGGGATAAAATGTCTCTTTGTGCGCTGGCTTTATGTGGTAACCCTCAAGAAAGCTTTCCAGAAACACTTTCCAGTTCAGGTCCAGGGTGTATTCATTGCTGTTGAACAATTGCTGTTTGTCGCTGAACAATTGCGGCAGTTGGTCCAGCTCGGCGGTTATTGCGTTATCTTCCTGTGTCACGAAGATCAGGCCGGCCTTTTCCTGTACCTGCACTGGCGCCAGCGCGTGTTGCTGCTTATCCAGATCGGGGAAACCCTGTTCATGGGGGATGTGTTGCAGGCGGCCATCCAGTCGATAAGTCCAGCCGTGATAATTACAACGGAATGCCTTGGCGCAACCACTGCCTTCGGCAACCTGTACACCGCGATGGCGGCAGGCGTTGCGAAAACCTCGCACCACGCCGTCTTCGCCACGCACCACCACCAGTGGGATGCCGGCAGCGGTCCTAGCGACATACGAACCGTTCTCCGGCAGGGCCGCGGAAGGGCAGAAGGGCATTGGATAGCGGCGCAGGACGGTTTGTATTTCGTCCTCGAATCGCCGGGGGCAACGATAGTTCTGCACAGGCTCGCGCCATACGGTATCACCTGCATCCGTTGTATTGTTGTCGATGTGCGCTAACACCTGCTGTGCCACGTCCTGATCACTCAAAAAAGCGGTCATAGGGGAACTCCCTGGCTAAGAGTTAGTAAATGAATTCACTTCAGTTTAATTTGGTGGAGCGCTTTGTCAAGAAATGAAGTGAAGTCATTTTAGATTCCTTATACAGTGACGCCCATGGCCGCAATCAAAATCCCCTCCACTACAAAAGGCAAAGCCACCCGCGAAAGACTGCTGGCGGTCGCGAGTGAACTGGCTATTTCCTCGCAGGGTCATATCGAGTTGGCCCAGGTTGCTGAGCAGGCTGGGGTGGTGCAGGGCTTGGTGCATCGTTACTTTGGTTCCAAGTCCGGTTTAATCAGCGCCATGGTCGATGATTACTACGACCGGTTTCACAAGCAGGTGCTTGAGCTCTATTTGAATGACACAGGTGATTGGGCAGTACACGAACGATTGCGATTGCGTATGGGAATACAGTTTCACTATGACGAGCCCCTGTCCGCTGTGCTGCACAGCACTTTCGTACGCGACCCGGTGGTGGCACGCAAGGAAGCCGAGCGTATCGATGGCGTTATCGATCTGACGGCCAGGGGGATTGTTCGCGCCCAAAGCCGCGGCGAGCTGCCCCAGCATATTGACCCGGAGCTTGCCGGTGCGGCGATGTTTGGCGCCATGCAGGCTGTGCTATCCAAGGCTTTGAACCGGCCCACGCGGCCGTCACAGGAGCAGCTCGAAACGATTTTGTGGCAGCAGGTTGCGGCGTCGGTGGGGCTACCGCTTGAGGGGGCGTGATTGCCACGCCCTGCTACCTGCCGTATATTGCTTGGCACGTTAACACGAGCGTATGGTGCTACCTATGAGTGAACAACCCGAGTCACTGTTAGAAGTTCTTGTACCCATTCTCGAGAGCGCGCCGGCGGAAGAGTTGCCGTTGCTGCTCGCGTGGCTGGAACGAATGGCCGCCGATAAGTACCGAATCTGGGCGCAACAGACGACGGATGATGTTGAACGCAAGGGGCTGATGGATTGCGCCTTTCGTGAAGACGCCATTGCCGAATTTATTGAGTTTGTTGAGCCTCAAGCCGAGTCCCGCACCAGTGCATTGAAGAAGCAGTTTCCCGATATGCAGGCGTCGTATGATTCGGTGATGGCGGGGCAGGATCGAATCGAGCAACTTCGGCGCCAGGCGGCGGGTGAACTCGGCGGCGCAAATTTTCTGCGCCAGTTTGCCGCGGCCCATTCAGGGGCGGTTGCAGCGCAATTCGAGGCCCTGGCCTATTACGAGGAGGCCAATTCCAGCTTCCTCAGCAACCTGATCAAATAGTCGGCTCGCACCTGACGCAAGTCGGGTGTATCGAATCGAGCAAACTTCTCCAGCTGGCGGCAGTGCGACGCCGGCCTCATCGCTGACAACGCTTTCAAAACTCTCAAACCCCTGGCTAGTGTGGCGAGATGGGTCTGACTCCCCTGCGTTGATTGTAGGTTCGTGCGCTCAAGAAGCTGTATATGAGCCACGCGAGCCAAGCTCATTAGCAACTGTGGCATGAAGTTACCTAAAGCTATATTTAGTTAATCACTATGGGCAGGTATATACAGTTACTTGAGTAACTATTGGTAATTATGAGTATCTATACTATAGTATTGATAGTTCTCAGCGTATCAAACTGACGGCACAAGTTGGATAAAAATGGATTCCTATAGTAAAGAGAACGCTCCGCTTCTCACCATTACTGAAGCAGCGACGTTTCTGAACGTAAGCAAACCAACCATTCGGCGTTGGACCGACGACGGGCGATTGGCCTGTTTGCGGATAGGCGCGCGCAATGAGCGCAGATTCCGTCGCAGCGACCTGGCCGCGTTGATTGCACAACCCGAATCAATTCAAGGAGTAAGCGCACCCCGGGTGTCTTGCTCCAATCCAGTGCCCGGATCGAATTCAGGCCACCAATGTATTGTCAGCAATACCATTGATGAGGAGTGGGCGACTTTGGGCCCTGCCATTCTGGCGGCTCTGAACGAGGGAGCACAGGTACTTCTGGTGGAGGTGTCAGATCGCCGTCGGCGCCTGGAAAGGCTGCTCAGAGAGAGCGGTCTCAACATGGGCGATCTGTTGGCCAGCCATGCGCTTATTTGTGTATCAACGGAAGAATCCTACTTTTTGAGCGGAGAATTTCACTGGGACAGGGCTGTGGCTTTCTTTGAGTCGGCAATTCTTGGCGCGAAAGCTCGTGGGATTGAGCGAGTGTTAATTGTCGGTGCCGGCAGCGGGCAGGCAGAGTCCGAAGGGCGCAGCTATGCTGAAGAAATGAAGCAATATGAACTGGGTCTGGATGAAATGCTGTCGAGGCACTCCGGTGCGACTGTCCTGTGCCCCTATACCGCCAGTGAGATTAGTGCACAGCTCATGGTTCAGGGGTTTTTAACACACCCGCAGATGTATGTTTACTCAACGCCTGTACCGGGGTTTCTCGGGCAGGTAGCCATCTAGTGAGACAGGTTTCAGACCTGAACAATAATGATAATGGAGTTAGCTATGACGCGACCCGCTTATAAGTACCAGGCCAAGGATGTTGATGACATCGTAATAAGAGACTTCAACTTTGATTTTCCGGAAGACCTCGATCCAGTCTGGGCGTCCGGCAACCCGGTGCGCTCACACCTGTTTAACGGTTTCTCCCTGACCATGCCTTACCTTGAACCCTACCTGATCCGTGCGGCGCTGCGTGCGCGCGAGCACATTACCGACCCCGAGTTGTTGGAAGATATAGCCGGGTTCAATCGTCAGGAGGCAAATCATTTCAAATGCCATCGCAAGTACAACGAGTTATTGAAGGCCAATGGCTACCCGGAGCTGGAGAAGGTCGAGAAGCATATGACCGAGGCCTATGCCCGTCTCGAGAGCAAAAGCTTGCGCACACAGCTGGCCTATTCGGCGGGTTTTGAATCCATGACCAATGGCTTTACCCACTGGTTTGTTAACAAGCGGATCTCGCTCTTTGCCGGAACAGACCCCTATGTCAGTTCCTTCTGGATCATGCATATGATCGAAGAGGGCGAACACAAAACGGTGGCGTTTGATACGTATATGGCCTATTCAGGACAATATCTCGCGCGCTGTGTGGGGGTTTTTCACGGCAGCTGGCACGTGATAGGGCTGGGGTTGTGGGGTATGTGCGTCGCGCTCAAGAAAGACAAAATACTCTTTCGCCCGAAGACCCTGTGGCAGATAGCAAAGGAATTGGGTCACATGACGCGGGAGGTTGGGCCTTTTATGCTGCGGGCGCTGCTGCCCGGTTTTAATCCCAGGAAGGAGCCCGACCCGCAGTGGATGAAGGACTGGGTCAAGGGCCACGCGACACTGCCAAAGGGCGCGCTTGTCCCACTGGTTGATACCGGCAACCCGGAGATGCCCGTACCATTTTAAGTGGTCACGCAACATTGCAGGTAAGAGAGGCAGTTATGGACGAAATTCGCAAGAGCCAGCGCCTGTTGGTTGGGCACGGGGCCCTGGTTTTATTGGTGGCCTTTGTTATAGGCTTTGGCTTTCTGTTCTTTTTGATCGGTGAAATTGCGCTCTGGCCGATTCCCGGGTCAATCGACTATCAGTTGCCGGGCACTTACGATGCCTGGCGAATGGCGCATATGGAGGGCATCACCAACGGCTTTGGCCTGTGGTTGATGGCCGCTGTGTTGCCGCTGCTGAATCTGTCGATCAAGACATCCCGGCGCATTGCCATTGGCATGATCATAACTGCCTGGACGATCGTTATTGCTTCCTGCTTCGATCCGCTGTTCCCCACTTCCCGCGGGCTTGCGCTAACGGGCGAATCTAGCCTGACCAACGATATTGCGTTCCTGCTCTTTGTCATAGGCATCGCAATTGTTGTAGCGATCATGTTTAAAATCGCCTATCAATGCCTGTTTGTCTCCGAGTGATGATGGTGCCTGGTCCGGCTAGCCGGGCCAGGCAGTTTTTGCTTTTTCCTCTTTAAAATCCCTGCAGAACAATCTTGCCTATCGAGCGGCCAGATTCCAATTCCTCGTGAGCCGCCCTCAGATTGGCCGCATTAATAGCGCCAAGGTTTTTGCCGGCAGTGGTCTGGATGTAACCCTGGTCGACAAGGTCGGATACGCGGTTTAGCAGACGGCCCTGTTCGTGCATGTCATCCGCCTCGAACATGGAGCGCGCGAACATAAACTCAATATGCAGTGACTGGCTTCTCGGCTTCAGTTTCATCACATCCAGGGACTCCGGGTCATCAATCATGCCTATCTTACCGAATGGCGCCAGCAGCTCTGTGTAGCTCTCGAAGTAGGAGCCGGTGCTATTTAGGCTGGCAATATGTGTCACCTGGCCAATGTTCAGGGCCTCAATTTGAGGCTTTAGAGGCTGGGTGTGATCAACAACATGATGTGCCCCTAACTTCTCAACCCAGGCTTTTGAGTTCGCCCGCGATGCGGTTGCAATAATTGTGGCCCCTGTAATGGCTTTGGCGAGTTGTACCAGTATGGAGCCGACCCCACCCGCTGCACCAACCACCAGAATGACCTCGTTGCTGACGTCCTTTGAGTCCGGGCTTTGCTGTTGCAGTGACAGGTGTTCGAACAGCAACTCCCAGGCGGTGATAGCCGTGAGTGGCAGTGCGGCAGCCTCAGCATCTGACAGACTTTTTGGCGGGGTGCCCACAAGGCGTTCGTCAACCAGTTGGTATTCCGCATTGCTACCCTGGCGATTGAGGTCCCCGGCGTAGTAAACCAGGTCGCCGGGCTGGAAAAGATTCGCCGCTTCTCCTGTGCCAACGACTTCGCCTACAGCATCCCAGCCAAGCACTTTATGCTCGCTATCGGCAGGCGCAACATTCTGGCGAATTTTGTAGTCCACCGGATTGACGGCAACCGCCCTGATTTTGACCAGTAAATCGCGCCCTGTGGCGGTAGGTTGAGGCAACTCGATATCGGTTAGCGACGCGGGGTTTGTAACAGGAAGGGACTTGGTATATCCGACAGCTTTCATGATATTTCTCCAGTGGTTGTTCAGGTTGGGAGAATGGTAGAGTTTGCTGGATGTTTCTTAAACAGTATAATAATTGATTAATTATCAAATATAATTTGAATATATGCTGATAGAAGACCTCCAGGTCGCACTGAAAGTGGCTGAATTTCGCAGTATCACCGGTGCGGCCACGAACCTGGATATGCGCATTGCGACTGCCAGCGCAGCGCTCAAACGGGTAGAGCGCGCTTTGGGTGTCGAGCTGTTTGTTCGCACCACACGTCAGCTCAGGCTCTCCAGCGCGGGCGAAAGATATCTTCCCCAGTGTGAGCAGGCTCTGCTCCTGCTGGATCAGGCCAGGCAGAATATGAAAGATGATCTGGATATTGTCGACGGTGAATTGCGTATTGCCATTTCATCGGATCTGGGTAGAAACCAGGTCATTTCCTGGCTCGATGAGTTTATGGATACCTACCCTGCTGTGAGTGTGAGGGCGAGTATCAGCGACAGTAATGTCGATTTCTACCGTGACTCGGTTGATCTCGCGCTGCGTTACGGTTCACCCAATGATGCGAATGTTTATGGCTTCAAGATCTGCAATGTCCCGCGCTTACTGTGTGCGACAAAGGCCTACCTCGAGAAAAATGGCACACCTGAACATCCGCACGACCTGCCGCCCCATAATGGCGTTTTTTATCAGCTTCACGACATTATTCACGATGTCTGGGAATTTTCGAGCGGAGAAACCACATACAAAATCAAGATGAGTGGCAACCGTGCCTCCAATGACGGTGACCTGGTCAGGCGCTGGTGCGTTGCCGGCAAGGGCCTGGCGGCGAAATCCTGCCTCGATATGTCCGCTGATCTATTGGCAGGCAATGTGGTTAGTGTCATGCCCCGCTATAAGCCTATACCAACTGAACTATGGCTTATCAGTCCCAGCAGGCAAGCTATTACGCCAGCGGTGCGGCTATTGCGGGATTCCTTCAGGGCGAAGACTGCCGCAATTTTAAATCTTTTGGCCGCGCAGGGGCACATCGATAAAGGTGTGTCTGGCCAGATTTAAGAAAGTGGTTTTAATAAAACACCAGCAGGCGGGACTCCATGCTCTCGCGGGCCGGCGCATCGGCTGGTGCCAACGTATTGTCAAAGGCGCTGTGTATTGTACGTGTGGCGCGGCCGTCCTGTGCTGAGTCGTAGGTTTTGATCAGTAGTGCTTCAGTAAACGTCATTTCCGGGTAGTAGTACCAGCGGTGGGCCGGGTTCCAGCTCACCAGTTCGAGTTCCCCGATGCGATCCTCGGCGCGCCTCTCGGCAGCGACCAGATCACCGGGCGCGAGGGTTGTTGCATCGCAACAGGTGAGAGGGCTGGTCCACACAGTACCGCGGATAGATCGCCATACATTAACTATGGCAAATCGTTGCTGCAGGCGCTGCTCAGCTTCCCCGGCCGGCAACAGATCCCGCAGGCGCTTTTGAGCCGAGGCGTCCGTATAGTCGTTGTGGATTACTGAAGCGGTTTCCCGGGTGGCGTGTTCGCCGCGCACGGCTGCTGAATCTGAGCGCAATGTGTGGTCGAACACCAACGCTGCGCTACCGCCACTGGCCGCGAGCACCAGGTCGGTGATCTCGGCCTCATACAGAGTCCTTTCTGGCTCCAGCTGATAAAAGTCTTTCACCTGCGTTTTATGCTGAAGCAGTGTAAAACCCTCCCTGTCCAGGCTGGCGGGGGCATCCAGTTGACGTGCGTCGTGAACAAGAACTTCCTTCTCTTCAAACGTTGCACCGATCTTGAGCGCAGCGTCTGCGCCACCGCGCGAGGCGATATAGATGGGACGTTCACCGGTGGCGATCAGGTAGTTAAGCGTGGTTTTGGTAGCTGAATTTGGCATGAGGCTATATTAGCCCGAGTGACGATGGCTTTCCATGGTGTATTGGAGGGCAAACTGAAGGGTGACTCGAGTATCAGCGCACTTGAGGTTGCTGGCTTCCGTATCCGATCAGGTCACGGTTTTGCATCAGCCCAGCTCAAAAGTTGTGACGCCATAGATGCGCTCATGGCTGAGGGCCGGCGGTTGCCCGAGGTACATTCGTGCGCAGCCGAATACCTCGGTCATTCGCTGTGCTTTCACCAGCGCCATGGCGGCGGGGTTGTTCTCGGGTGCATCCAGGAACAAAGGTCCACCCGTGGCAAACGCTGCCAGCTGTAAATAGAGTGCGTTGGCGGTGGCGGCATCATCCGCGAACAAGGGCCCGATTTTGCACCCTTCCCTGCAACGTCGCACAACGCCAAAACCCTGCAGATGGCCATCGCGTTGACAGGCCAGTGCGAGCGAATCCGGTTGTTCCATCCAGGCTTTCAGGAAACCTGAACGCGCTGCGGGAAAGCAGCCGCGGTCGTACGCGAGCACCTTATCGAACGGCACATGCTCAAGCAGTGTGATATCAGTGTCTCCGGTGGACGCAGTGGCTGTGTGCTTGGAGATATCGCTGCGAAATCGCAGATTGCGGTGGGAAAATACAAATCCGCCCCTGGCGTAGTATTCCTGCATCGTGAAGACGCCGTCCATTCCGATGCAGGAATTGGGGCGCAGGCGCGCCAGTAGCCGATCGCGGCGGGCCAGCCAGATAGCATTGCCAAGCCCCCGGCTGCGGTATTCCGGTCGCACGATGAAAAACCCCATAAAGCCGAATACGTCGTCGTAAGAGGTAATGGCGCCGCCACCGATCAGCTCGCCCTCTAGTTCCGCTGCAATGAAGGCCTCGGGGTCCGTGCGCCAGAACAGATCTGCATCGTGCAGGCCGGGGTTCCAGCCTTCATTCGCGGCCCACTCGACGAGTTCGTCAACTTCAGCGCGGGTCATGTTGCGTATCGCTAACTCAGTTGGCATGTGCTTGCTCTCCCGAGAGTTTGATTTTACTGGCCCACAGGGCGCAGACAGAAGCCAGCAACACATAGGCTACGGATACCAGCGCCATGGTATCCATACTCACGCCAGCATCGATCATCCAGCCCATGAGGACGGGTGCGATCGCGCTGGAAAATACCATGGCCGCCGTGGCCAGGGACTTTATCGAACCCAGATGCAGGCTGCCGTACATCTCCGCATAAAAGGGGGAAGACAGGGTGGAATAGGCGCCGATGGAGACGGCCATCAGCACCATAAACAGCACGGAGACAAGTACGCTATCCCCATTGGCCAGGAACAGCAGTCCCAGGCCGAATGGCAGGCATACAAAGGGTGCAAGGCGAATTGCACCGTAATGATCAACCAGCAGCCCCGTTCCGAGATTAACAAGGCTGGAGACCAGCGCATACAGGATGTACAGGCTGCCCCATACACCGAGCGACCAGCCCTTTACCTCGACCAGGTGTACCTGGTGAAACATAAAACCGGTAAACAGCATGGGCTGGGCGAGTAGCGCGGGCAGGAACAAATAGAACAGAGGGTCGCGGATTACCTGGCCTCGTGTCCAGTGACGTTGCAGCGGGGAGTCTGCCTGGTCCTGCTGTGCCGCAACGCTCTCGAGATATTTGCTGTGTCTGAGCTGGTGCCCCTGCAACAACCAGCGGGTGGCCAGCGGGACAGTTACAACAAGCAACACCGCCCAGGCAATCCAGGATTCCCGCCAGGACATGAAGGTCAGTTGGGCTATTACTATTGAAGGCAGGACAGCCTCTGACAGAGAGTAACCCATACCGTTGAGTGCGTTGGCCTTACCTTTCTGATGATCGATATAACGGACCATGGTGGTGGCCCCCGTCATCCCCATCAGGCCCTGCCCCAGGTGTCGCAGCACCAGTACTCCCAGAAACAGGGTGGCCGCACCCTCACTGGCGGCGATCATCAGGCAGCCCGTGGCGAGGCCGATGACCACCATGTAGGCATAGTGAGTCAGCTGCAGCCGGTCTATCAGGGAGCCTGTCCACAACAATAGAATGGCACTGGCGAGAGTTGCCGAGGAATAGATGGCACCGAAATCCCCGTGGCTGAGCCCCAAATCGCTGCGAATGTCCCCGCCAAACAAGCCGATAAAATAGGTTTGCCCCAGGCTGGAGCCAAAGGTCATGACAAAGCCAAACAGCAGCAGGCGCCATTCTGACCTGATAAGGGGGAGGAATGATTTCATGCGCCGATTATGGCAGTGCATTGATGCCGGTTACAGTGGCCATCGAGGTTAAAGTCACGCCATGCAGTGCCATAACGCGCAAGCACCGGCTACATAATGGCCTTAACTGGAGGGCGGATGAAATCGCGCTTGAATCTCTGGTGGTAACAGCGGGCAGACCACCTCTTCCGGAGGCTTCGCGAGAGAATGACGGAACCGGCCGAAGTGGCGATAACCCCAATCAACCCAGTGCGCTGGCAGTAGGGCAAGCGCATGGCCCAGTAGCCACCACAATCCGCCCAGCTCCTTGCAGACCCGAATGAAGGCCGCCCCCCGCTCCAGTATGGCGCCGTTCGTCAGTTCAACGATGAACGTGTCTCCACCACTGCGGGAGTCCTTCAGGCCTCTGTATTCAAATGGGGAGCCCTGAAGAGGCTGAAAGCTCAGGTGACCCCCGATGTCCTCCGACAGTGCGAAGCCGACGAAAGTGTGACACAAGCCGCAGTCGCCATCGTAGTAAATGCGCCGGATGCGCCCTGGCGACCGTGTTTTCAGCCAGTCGGGATCGAGGGTCAATAAGTGTATCAGCAGCATGCCGATGGTCAGGTCGGCGAAATTGAGCAGGAGAAGAAAGCCGAGCTGGACACAGAACATCAGGCCCCAAAGCAGTGGACGCAGTTTTTTGCTCAGTGCCAGGGGTGCGAACAACAGCTCCACCAGCAGTATGAACCAGGTGAGTGTCTTCAGTATCTCGTCGGGCAGCCCCAGGAAGACGTCGCGAAGCAGCCAGTCTCGTGCAAGCGGATTATTCAGTACCAGCGCCACATTTTCACCGCTTAACCAGCTCGGACTCGAAAGCTTGGTGTAGCCGCTGTAGGAGTATGACAGGGCGAGTACCACCCAGGCCGCCGTGAATACCACAGGGCTCAGGCGCCAGCGGGCGCAACCCGACAAATCTGATACTGCCGGCAGGGAGGAAATAAAGGGGTAGGCGATAAGTATCCAGCCGACATAGGGCATGGCCGGATTGGCAATCAGTGGGTTTCGCGTAAACAATGTGGCGAGCACAAACCAGGCCCAGAGTGCGCACCAGCGATCGCCGCGCCCCAGCATTAAGCCGGTACCCGCGATGGCACCACTAGCGGTCAGAATAAGCACCCATGCCGGGTCATCATTGAGAGCGAGCACATTCGGGAACAGCCCTGTCAGGGGGCTCAGACTGGCATTGCCCAGCATACCGGCGGAAGAAAATAGCTCGATACTCCAGGGTAAAAGATGCATGAAATGTGCGGTGATATAGGCACCAAGCAAGGCCCGAAAGACACGGAACTGATTGGCGGTCCAGCCCGGGGGCTTTAGCTGTGCTGGGTCCAGCAGGGATGATATCCTGGTCAGATTCATTGAAGTTCTCCTGTGAGGCAATTGATGGTGTATTGCAGGCGCCAGGAATCGCTTCCACCCGTTACTTTGGCGCGGGGTTCAAGACGGAATCCCCGGAGGTGACCGCGTGCTTCTACCCCCAGCTCCGCCAACATGTCGCCGCGACAAAAGCCGTGATCAATGACCTCAATCAGCATTTCCCGGGTGTGCTCGTTTGCATACAGTACGGGAGCATAGGAAATTGCTGCGCCGTAGGCATTGCGGCGATTATAGGGCCCGGCCAGCTGTCGATAACGCCTCGGGCTCAAGCGAATTTCCTGCAGTTCGCCGTTGTTGTCAGTCCAGAATAAAAAGAATTGTGATGAATAGGTCTCGAAGCCATTCTGTGATGTGAATACCTTTGGCGCAGGTGACGCGGTGAGTGCAGCGCCTATCGCCTTCATGGGTTGGTATCCAAGCACATCACCTAACATCTGCAGCGAGCCGACACTGACAAGACCAAGGAGCAAACCAACTGACTTCCACTTACTGAACATATGATGGATCACCTTTGTTTTGCCAGCGACGTGCCGCGTGGAGTGGTTGTGCGTTTTTCGTTAACATTCCGCGCGAGTAGCATGTCGATTACGCGCTGTTCCCTGTCCGCGGTGAACCCGCAATCCGAGGCGAAATGTCGGGGGTTTTCCAGCGTTCCGAAAAGCCAGTCCCAGAGCGGCAGGTCTGAATAGTTGTGGCTGTGTCTGCCACGTTGGTGATGCACACAATGGCTTTCCGGTCGCTGGAAAATAAAACCGAGCCAGTAGGGTGTTGCTACATTCCAGTGATAGAACAGTTCCGCAAGTCCCGTCACAAGCACCACGACTGCACTCGCTTCAGCGCTGAGCCCCAGCGCCAGGTAAGTGATGCTGGCTGTGAGTAGCCCATTGACAATAATTTCCAGTGGATGCTTGTAGAAACTGGTGATGATTTCGATTCGTTGTGGGCTGTGATGTAACTGATGGAAAATATTCCACAAAGGAGGAATTTCATGTCTTGCCCGGTGCCACCAGTAGTAAACGAAGGTCGTTACCAGATAACCGATGACTATGCCGCTAGCACCTTCAAGATGAAATAAGCTGCCGTGTCCGTCCATCCAGAGATCCCACGACAAAGCGCCGATGAAAGCGACTGCGCACTGCGCACCGTTAAACAGGAGTGCACGAGGCAACCATCTCCGCACACGAGGAAAGGCGCGTGCCTTGCGGCGATGCTCTGCGATGATCATGGCAACTGCGGTGATAGCGACGATAGCGGATGTAGTCATGACTGCCCGTGTGAACTTGTAAAGAATTCACCTCCAGTCTGGATTTACCCTGTATTTTCGCAACGGGAATTGCATTGGTGGCACCGTTCGGTGCTGGGGGTATCGGTATTCACTACCATTTCTTATTTGGCGGGCATCACTGCATTGTTGGGCCAGCTGTGAGATCTATGTAAGGTGGCCCCCGCTATCGATTGATTTGTGAGCGCTTCAGAGCTGTTCGATGACCAGGCGGATCTCTGCAGCGTCGTTGTAAATATGTGGTGAGATCCTGATGCCCGTTGGCCGGACATCGAAGGCCACCTTGGCTTGCCGCAGGCGCGAACACACCGCTTCCTGCAGGCTACCGGTGTAGTGCAGCACGATTGTTCCCCCCCGTTGCGCGGGGTCGGCGGGCGTAATCAAAATGTCAGCGTCGACGGCCTGAAAGATCAGCTGTGTCAGGGCCAGATTGTGGGCTCGGACATTCTCCATCCCGATTGAGTGCAGAAGGCGGATACTATTTGTCGCCGTCGAAAATGGTGTTATGGAGGGGGTCCCGCCCCAGAAGCGCAAGGCATCTTTTGCGTAGCGAAAATTGTGCATATCAAACTCGAAGGGGTTTTCGTGCGAGAACCATCCCACGTCAGCAGGCTCGCATGTCGGTAGCGTGTCCGGTGATACCCAGAGGAATCCGGCACCCGGGCCACCGCACAGCCATTTTACACAGGAGCCTATAACGAAATCGGCCTTCCAGGCGGACAGGTCAATTGGAACCACACCTACCGATTGAGCAATGTCTATGACTGAAACAGTCTCCCGTTCCTGGGCGAGTGCGCTGATGTCTGCGACCGGAACCTGTCGCCCGGTGTTGGATTGCACGTGCGTGATAAGAACCAGACCCACGTCACGGGACAGCTGCTGTTCCCAGACACTCAAATCCAATGTGTCCAGATGCTCAGGAATTGCTTTAAGCCTGTAGCCTTGCTTTGCGGCTTGCTGCAGGACGAAGGCCATAGAGGGAAAGTCCTGTTCCGAATACAGAATAGTTCGGCGTGATTCGGCGGGCTTCAGGCTGGTGATAATCTTGGTCAGAGCGCTGGAAAGATTCACCTGGGGACAAAAGTGCTTTGCCTGACCGTGCAGCAAGTCGGCGAGGGCATTGCGGAAGTTATCGATTGTCTCCAACCATCGCGGCCATACATTGTCGCCCGCGTTTTCCCATGGCTCCAAAAAACTTTCTACCCAGGCTTCCCGGGTGCTAACCGGAGGCCGGCCCACGGAGTGGCTCAGCAGGTAAATACCCTCTGCTGGGACAAACAGGGCTTTGGGGTTTTCGTTCATGGCTGAATACTCCTTCAGGCGCCCAGGCTTTGTCGCAGCGACTGAATATCCCGGTATCGACTGGGAATATCATCGCGCTCTGCAGCGGAGCGCAGGTCGGCCAGTTTGCGTAGTGATTTCAGCAGCACCGGCAGGGGTGGGCCACTGGCGGTAAGCCCCTTGCGCTCCATCAACCCCTTGGAAAATGCGGGGTCTTCGATAAACTTTGCTATCAACTTTTCATGGTGTTGCAGGGCGGTTAGCCCATGCGCTTCACAAGCCTGCAGGAAAAGTGCGGCATTGCGCTGGAACCACGCCTCGTTGCCGCTGCCTTTCAGCTCGGCCAGAAACTCATCGAGGAGACTTTCCCGGCGCATGCAGTCGCGCAATACCAGCTGATCCTGTGGTGTCATGAACAGGAACTTGTCGACCAGCAGTTGAGAGTAGTAGGGGTCACCGGCCCGGCACAATCCCAGCAGTAGGTCGATCACGTTGATACCAGCAAAATCACCCGCGTTGGCACCGCGATATTCATGCAAACCGACCCGGTGCGTTTTGTAGTAGGGCCGTACACAGAAGAAAAAGCGCTCTACATCCAGTTTATCGAACAATTCATTATTGGAACTGACGACATCCTGTAGCGCTGCGGTAGCGGCCTTCAGTAAATCTGCGGTGATGGGGTGCGAGATGCCCAGAGGCAGCGTGCGCAACAGGGCCTCTGAGGCCCGGATATAGCTGAGTGCTGCGCGGGTGTTGTAGTTGATAAAGGTGGCTTCGTCCTCCAGTGAGGTGAAGGTCTTGTACACGCCGTTAACAGCCTTGTTGTGGGTTTCCAGATGGGCGGATGCAAAGCGTGGCACTACTCCTAGCGAGGCCCCCAGCTGCATGGAGAGGGCTGAGGCTTCTACCAGTGGTGATTTAGTCTCGCGGGACGGCTCCGTAATTTCGTGGCGTCGACAGGCTGCCATATAAAAGCCCACGTTACCCAGAAGGTCGAAGCCAGCGTCAAAACCTTCGTCAGTATTGCCCTCTTTCAGCAGCTCAACGATAAATGCCTTACCGTCCTCTACCAGCTGCGTTTTGATGTCTTCCCCAACACCTTCAACTTCCTCGGGGTTGTCACTTGCGAAGTACAGCTCCTCCAGTTGTGTATTGAGACGCACGAAGTCACCGCGAATCCAGTGATCGAAGTTATCAGTGTTGGTTGTCATTGGCGGTCTCCTGGTTTCGATCCGAGGTCTGTATCTTCAACAAAGCGGTTTGAAATTGTTTGATCAGGGTGAGTAAGCTTGCACGTTTGTCATGGCCCATCTCTGTTGCGATGCTCTCCTCCAGGCCTTGTACTTCCTTGTCGGCCAGCTTCAGGGCTGCGCGCCCGGCACGGGTGAGGTGCAGCGCATAGGACCGCCGGTCCGTGGGGGGACGTTTGCGTTCAATCCAGCCTTTCTTTTCCAATTGGTCCAGTATCGGCACCATGCTGGATCTGTCCAGGAACATGCTCTGCGCCAACCTGCTCTGGTTTATACCCGGGTTCAGCTCGATCAGGGACAAAACCGTATAGTGCCCGGGGGCCATATGCAGTTGCGGAGAGGCGGCAAAGAGCCTGTCTGCAAGAATTTGTGCAATGCGCAGTTCCACTCCCAGCATATTGTCGAGGTTCCCCAATTGTAGCTTGTCCCCGGTCATTGATAGAGTCCCGTTACGTTAAAAATGTTTGATATCAAACTGTTTGATAACCTACTATATGCCGCCTGTTATATCAAGCGCGGCGGCAGGATCCCTGCGACAAGTAAGGCCTGGGGCAGGCGTAGCGGGGGGCTTCGGCAGTTGTTGGTTTATCGTGAATTGGTGGGAAGAAGACGTAGCTTTAAATAGTTTGCCAGGGTGTAGGAGGCATAAACAGGCGAGAGCGGCGCCTGTTGTTGATATTGGCCAGTGGGCCCGCTGTTTTGCCTGCGCAGCGGGCCGGTTTCGCTAGCGAGGCTGCTAATTGCTCGCTGCGGGTGTGTCGGTGACTGTGTTCGCTTTCAGTAGGCGCTCACAAGCATCCAGTTTCTGCGTGTCCGCTTTAGCCTTTTTAATACATTCCTTGTATTCCTTCATTGTTTTGGTTTGTTCTTCCATGAATCTCGCCTCGGCAATATCTTTCTTTTGCTGTGGCGAGTTTCCACAGGCAACCAGTAGCGCCAAGGTGCCAACGACAAGAATAGATCTAATAGTACCCATGTAATATTCCTTAGAGTTTGCTGTGGGGGGCTGCTGATAGCAGGGCATCATGCCCTTGCCGGAAGATGCCATATGGAAATCGTATACGCAAGATTCCGGATGAGCCGAATCCTGTATGTATCAGTCTGTTGGAAGACAAGTTCGGATCTGTTCTGCGTGGCGCTCAAGTACCGCAAAATCTTCCATATCGCGGGCATGTAGTTTGAATTCCAAGCCGCGGAACCGTGGCATGATATGAAAGTGCATATGAAATACGGTCTGTCCCGCCGCCTCGCCATTGAGCTGGGCAATCATGATGCCAGGGGCATCGAAAGCCTGCTTTACTGCAGCCGATACCGTTTGCACGGCCTGGATGGTGCCAGCCAACACCTCGGGGTCTACGTCGTGCAGACCTACCGCGCTATCCTTGGGAATAACAAGTGTGTGCCCCGGAACCTGCGGCATAACATCCATAAAAGCCAGCGCCTGCGGTGTCTCGTAAACCTTGAACGCCGGGGCCTCACCCCGAAGAATCTTTGCAAAAATGTTATCGGTATCGTAGCTCATAAAATGCTTAGTCCTCATCTTCAGTGAATTCCAGAATGTCACCTGGCTGGCATTTCAAATAATGGCAGATAGCAGCGAGTGTCTCAAAGCGTACGCCTTTAACCTTGCCCCTTTTTAGTAGCGACAGGTTGGCTTCGGTAATGCCGATTGCACTGGCCAGATCCTTTGAGCGTATCTTGCGTTGTGCCATGACAACATCAAGGTTCACTACGATACGCATTACTAAACAAACGCCTGGTTTTCATCGTTGATTTGCTGCGCGGCTTTAAGCACATGCACGATCAATATCAGAACAATAAGCTCTATCAATGTGCCGGCATCCACTGTCAGAGACAAGCCGGCATCTGCTGTCGCAGGTGACAGATCCGCCAGAATCAACGGATAGATTGCGCCATATACGAAGTAGAGCGCTTTCAGCCACACCAGCCAAATATAGCAGCGCATGGTTCCGTCTGTGAAAAACCTGCCCGCCTGATACTCGCCGAAAAGTCGTTGCAACCAGTACACACCGAGAATAAGAGTAAGAAGAATAGGCACAAAAACCGTGATCAGCGCAATGCGGCCATAGGTTCCACCTGTCCACAATTCACTGAAGCTGCCATCGGCGACACTGACCCAATCCTGCCCGGGGTTAAACGCGGCAACCAGAACAGCGGCAGTGATAACAGCCGCAGCTGCAATGAACAGACAGCGGATTATAGCGCTGACGCGTTGAATTCTTTCCAGTCGGCTCATTTATGACTACCCCGTTAATGCTTTTCCGGAGAATTGTAGTAGATGGCAATATTTCTGTCAAAAAATATATATTTATCGTTTTACAATAAATAAACATTACAATACAATCTTTACGACTTTGACGATTCTGATGCTGATGGAGCGGATATATGATGATGGGAACAATGTCTTACAGACTGGCGACTATGCGGCCAGGTCGCCAGATAGCCTGTGTCTTTGCCGGTGCTGCGATATTGCTACTTGGCGGCTGCCAACTGGCGGAGATGGCCCGGTTTACCTATGCCAATAATACTGCGGCCCATCATTGGGCAGACGAGGCGCGGACTACAACGGTGCGCTTTGAGATGGTGGATGACCACATCGTGGTGCCAGTCAGTGTTAACAGCAGTAAGCCCTTGAATTTCGTGGTGGACAGCGGCGCGGCCGCGACGGTAATTCTGGAGAGTCAGGATACAAAGTTGCTTGCACTGACACTTGGAGCTGAGCTGCCTGTGTCAGGAGTGGGGGCCGGACCGGATCCGACGGCCTACATCGTCGCCGACACCGCTATCGCAGTGGGCAGTGTGCGTCTGGAAGGGCTATCTGTTATTTACCTGCCGTTAGAGTCTGTCCCCTTTTTCGACACTGTCGACGAAGTGTATTTTGACGGGGTCATTGGAGCGTCGTTTTTTGAGCGCTTCGTGGTAGAAATTGACTACGACCAGCAATTGATCAGCTTTTCCGAGCCGGCGCCTGAACGATACAGGGCAGTTCAGGACGATTCTGGTTGGGTGGAGCTGCCGTTGCAGATTGAGTCAGGGTTGCCATACCTCGAAACCGAAATCAGCGTATATTCTGGTCACCCTGTCACTGTAAAATTACTGATTGATACTGGATACAGGGGGCCCGTGTCGCTCACACCGGATACGCATGACGGGATTTCGAAGCCGGTAGAGTATTTCTCTATGCTAAGTCAGGGCCTGTCCGGCGACGTGGCGACCATGGTGGGGATGTCCAGGTCGCTTTCAGTGGGTGGTTTCAAGCTGAATAATATTCCCGTGAGTTACTCAATTACTGGCGGTGAGAGTGACAACGGCAGTAACGGGTTACTGGGAAATGAGGTGCTGAGTCACTTTAACCTGATGTTTGACTATGCCAACAAGCGTATCTTCGTTTCGCGAAACCAGAATTTCAATGAGCCTGTCAACGCGGACAGAAGTGGTCTGCTTTTGCGGCCGAATAAATCAGGCGCGGTGGTGAAGTCTGTCGCATCGGGTTCAGCTGCTGAAGCGAGCGGCCTGCGGCTGGGTGATACTGTGAGCAGTATCGACGATCAGGTGGTAACCCGTTCAAATCTCGGCGGGCTCAAGCGTTTGTTGGCCTCCGACCGCGAAACTGTCTCACTGTGTTGGCTGTCGCGTGGGCAGGAACAATGTGGCAAACTTGAACTGGCCTCGCGTTTCAAGCAGTCGGAGCAGTGAATTTTCTATCGGTGCTTATTGATCCTGGGGGCCAAGCTCTTGTGTTGTTACTCCGCGTCACCACAGGGCCAGGTCTTACTCTCTTTGCTACCCGGTAATACCGTGGTGGGAACACCTTCAGCGCCCGCATAGAATACGATGATATCGACTGGCCCGCCGATGGCCAGACCGCGATGCAGGGTGTTCATAACCTCGACAACAGCATTTCCTTCCTGCACGCGCACCGAATCTCCCTGCTTAGTCTCTACCTCCAGGGTGCCGTTCAGCAGGTAGCCCAGGGTCGGCACTGGATGACAGTGAAACGGTAGCACCTCGCCGGGTTCAATATGTAGCATGACAGACGTTATCTGAGCTTTACCCGGAGGGTATGCCAACGCGCCGCCGTCCCAGGAGGTTTGGGTTTCCAGCAACACATCCGCGCCGTAGGTGGGGCCAGTGGCCAAAACAGCCAGTGATAATGCTGAGATAAAGAAACGTGACTTCAAGTGGATCTCCTTTTGTGTATTGGTGTTAGCAGGCAAGCGGTGTCTGGGTGTCAAGCCAGTACCCTGTTTCCCCGTCGCGTTTAATGTGCCCAGCCGTTGGCGTTGCAAAGTGCGTGCCGATGACGAGAATCGGGGTGTCGGCGCAGGCTTCAAGTAATGTCTCCCGGGTGCTGCGGGCCTGTTTGCTGTCATAGTCTGCCGAACTGCACCAGTCAGTGCGGGTCATCTGGCAGGGGTGATGAATGAAGTCGCCGGTAATGAGCGCCTGGTGACCCTCTGATTCAATCTGGATACTAACATGGCCCGGCGTGTGTCCCGGTGTTGGCTGCAGGCGAATGCCGTCACATATGATGTGTGAGCATTCGATCAGGTCCACCAGACCGGCGTCGAACACCGGCCGCACGGAATCGTCCAGCACATTGGCGTTGAGCGGATTATCGTCTTCGCCCTGCCAGTAGCGCCATTCCGTTTCCGCCAAAAGGTAGCGGGCGTTGGGGAATGTTGGCACCCAGCAATCCTTTTCCAGCATCGTGTTCCACCCCACGTGATCAACGTGCAGGTGAGTGCATAATACGGTATCAATCGATTCTCGCGGATATCCACTTGCCTCCAGATCTGCCAGGAAAGAGGTCTGGAGATTAGACCATGCGGCAATCGCGCGCTGCTTGTCGTTGCCTATACAGGTGTCCACTATGATTCGCCGGTCTCCCGTGTCGATAACCAGCGCATGGATACTCATTTTCAGGTTGCCCCCGGTATCCATGAAGTGTGGCTTCAACCAATCGATGTATTTGCATGCGTCCCGGGTGGCCTCTGGCAGGATGAATTGTGTGCCGCCTGAAATTTCGAGCTCAACAATACGGGTGATTTTGATTTTGCCGATCTGCCATTGATTCATTGCGGGTTTCACCTTTTCTCAGCAAGCTGGGAACGAAGAATATCTTGCATAGAAGGATTTGGCGAATTCCCGAGCGGCCCATGGAATGATTACTAGCCCTGGTGGTTCTATTCGGATCAATTCCGCTTTGACTTGCAAAAATTGCATGCTTGGCCTACATTTGTTTGCACTGAATATTGCATTGTCAATTTTGGATAATTCAAATACATCTATTCGTTTTTGACAAAAAGCAGCGCCAAACAGGGGAACAACTTGATGATATCCGTCATTCATACATATTATCGCACCGGATCGCCGGTGTTTTTAATCTGACGGGTTAAATCTGGTCGCAAAAACCAGGCCCGTCAGATAGCGGGCTCAGTACAATTCCACAGTCGTGTCACTGTTGTTATTGAAAGTCCGCTCCAAGCGGGCTTTTTTTGTTTTGGCCCAAAAGAAATACGATTTTTGGGAATAACAACGTGAATAAATCGAAACATCATAACCGCCTTCTGGTCGAGCTGATCCGCAGCGAAAAATGGTATTACCTTGCATCGGTAGTATCAGTGGGCTTCGCCAGCTATTTTATGTTCCTGGTGCCGACTATAGGCAAGGTAGTTATAGATCGGGTCATAGATCATCCACGACTGACGACGCCGGGCTTGATTGAAAACCTCATCCAGAGTGTAGGCGGCGTGGATGTACTGGCCCGCAATTTGTGGATTGCGGGGCTGGCGATCGTGGCTGCCACGGTACTGGCAGGTCTGTTCATGTACCTGAAAGACTATCTGGCGGCTAAGGCCTGCGAAGGCACGGTCCGAGATCTTCGGAATCGTTTGTATGCGCACCTGCACAGGTTGCCGGAAAAATATCTTGGGAATGCCGACAGTGGTGACATTCTTCAGCGCTGTACTTCCGATATCGATACGCTGCGCGAGTTCCTGACCGTTCAGGTGATGAATATTGGCCGCACCGTGGTGTTGCTGTGCATTATGATCCCTCTGATGCTGGCACAGAGTGTTGCAATGAGTGCGCTCTCACTCGTACTCCTTCCGGTAGTGTTCTATTTTGCCTGGCACTTCTTCGGGCGGATAAAAGTACTCTTTCAGGAGGTGGAAGAAGCCGAGGGTGAGCTGACCAATATTGTTCAGGAAAACCTGACAGGTATTCGGGTGGTACGCGCTTTTGCCCGGCAGGCGCATGAGTGCGCCAAATTTGAGGAAAAAAATTATCGCTACAGCGAGCTGAACTATCGATTGATTTGTATGCTTGCGAATTTTTGGTCGTTGTCGGACTTGCTCTGTCTTGCACAGGGTGGCGTGCTACTGATCGGTGGAGGCTGGTTGGTCGCAAATGATCAGGCCTCGATGGGTACTTACTTTGCCTTTATTGGTTACACGACGATATTGATCTGGCCCATTCGCCAGCTAGGGCAGGAGTTGAGTGAGGCCAGCAAGGCGACGGTGTCGATTGGGCGGATACAGGAGATTTTGAATGTTCCCGAAGAGACCGATCAGGGTGGCCCAGCGCAATCGGAGGTAACACTGAGCGGGCGTATTACGTTCAATGATCTCAGTTTTGGATATGATGCGAATAAGCCGGTTTTGCGCAAGTTGAATTTTGATATCGCTGCTGGAGAAACGGTAGCTATTGTCGGGCCCACCGGTGCTGGTAAGAGCACGATTATTCGTTTGTTAATGCGCTTGTATGACTATGATCAGGGCTCGATTCAACTGGATGGACAGGAGCTTTGCTCAATCGATCGAGCCACTGTCAGGCAGCATATTGGCACCTTGCTACAGGAGCCTTTTTTGTTCAGCCGAAGTCTGCGTGAAAATATCAAGTTTGGTCGGCGGCATGCATCGGACGAAGATATGTTCCTGTCGAGTAATGACGCCTCTGTGCATCACACTATTCAAGGCTTCAGTCGGGGCTACGAAACCATCATCGGCGAGCGTGGGGTCAGTTTGAGTGGCGGACAGAAGCAGCGCGTGACGCTATCGCGAACGCTACTTCAGGACACCCCGATTTTGATACTGGACGATACGCTCAGCGCGGTCGACTCGGCAACCGAGAGAAATATTATCCAGGCCCTACACAAGAAGCGGGGCGAGCAAACACTACTAATTATTACTCATCGTATCAGTGTGTGCCGGGAGGCGGATCGAATTCTGGTTATGCAGAATGGCCGGCTGTCGGCGCAGGGCAGTCATGAACAACTCGTCGACCAGCCCGGTTTCTATCGGGATTTGTGGGGTATTCAGTCGGGGCAGAGTAGTGAATTCCAGAATTCACTCTCTAACCCGGTTGGGAAAGAGCACAGGTCAAGCTAATAACAGGGTAGCACCATGAAAGATTCAATTAACAGTACACCAGCAGAGAAGGGCGCCTGGAAAGTGCTCTTCATGATGTGCTATGAGCCGAATAAAGCGCTGTTCCATCGGCTGATTGTGGCAGCACTTCTCACGGCAGCAGGAGAGGCATCACTGACACTCATTACCAAGGCGGTAGTCGATGATATAGAGTTGTTGGGCTCACAGATCGACCTGTTCAAGTACGGGGCACTGTATTGCCTGGCGCTGTTTACTATCGTGATCTGCATTCGCACGTTTATTCGCCTTGCCGGGCGATTATCGATGAACCTGATGTATTCCCTGCGCAAGCAAAGCTTCGAACATATGCAGGAATTATCCTTCTCGTTCTTTGATAACAACGCGGTGGGTTGGCTGCTTGCAAGAATTACCTCGGATACCGCACGTATAGCTCGTGTTATTGCCTGGGGCACACTTGATTTATTCTGGGGTGTGCCGCTTATACTCGGGATACTCACGGTATTGCTGATTCTGGATCTCCGGCTTGGTTTAATCGTGCTGGCACTTTCACCTTTCCTGGCGGCCATCGCCTGGTGGTTCAATTCCAGAATACTGGATAGCTCGCGACTGCTGCGCAGAACCAACAGCCGCCTGACCGCGGTTTTCAATGAAGGTATCGCCGGGGTGACAACCAGCAAGGTGTTGGTCCGCGAGAAACAAAACCTCGAGGAGTTTTCCGAGGATTCCGGGCTCATGTATCGCCAATCGATGTACAACCTGTTGTTGACCTCGGCCTTCTACCCCTTCGTGAGCATTTTTGTCAGTGTGGCGACCGGTGTTGCCCTGTGGCTCGGGGGTGCCGAAGTGATCGCTGGTGTCCTGACACTTGGGACGTTGGTGGCATTTATGACTTATTCGCGCACGCTTATGGACCCGATGCTTGAAGTGTCTGGAAAGCTGGCCGAATTGCAGCGCACCACGGCCTGCGTGGAGCGGGTTATCGGTTTGTTGCAAGTGCAGCCGGATATTGAAGACTCTGAGGAGGTGAAAGCGCGTATGCGAAATGCGAGCTCTAATTCAGCAACGACGCTCGATGGTGGCTCTTCGGCTATTAGAGATATTGAGTTTTCCCAGGTTTGCTTTTCCTATAAACCGGAAGAACCAGTGTTGAAGAACTTCAGCTTGAAAGTTGCGGCGGGCTCCACCATCGCCCTGGTCGGCCCAACCGGCTCTGGTAAGACGACGGTAGTTAGTCTGTTGTGTCGTTTCTACGAGCCGGTGTCTGGAAGCATTCTGGTGAACGGCGAGGATTACCTGGGCCGCAGTCTGCTTTGGTTGCAGTCGAATCTGGGAATCGTATTGCAGGCCCCATTTCTTTTTAGCGGTACGATCAAGTCGAATATACGCTACGGTAAACTGGGCGCAACGGATGAAGAAATTGTGGCGGCAGCCAGGGCAGTCAATGTTCATGACATTATCATGAACATGGAAAATGGCTATGACACAGCGATTCAGGAAGGCGGTAACAACCTGTCGACGGGGCAAAAGCAGTTGATATCTTTTGCGCGTGCGATTATTGGTGACCCACAGATTCTGGTAATGGACGAGGCAACGTCCTCTGTCGATACGCAAACGGAGCAGCTACTGCAGAACAGCTTGCGATCGGTGCTGCGTGGTCGCACCAGTTTTGTGATAGCTCATCGGCTGTCGACGATTCGTTCTGCGGATAGAATATTGGTAATTGATGGCGGGGAGCTCGTAGAGCAGGGAAGCCATGAACAGTTGCTGGATCAGCGCGGCCAGTATTTTGACTTGTACCAGAAACAGTTCCAAACGGAGCGCGAGGAGGCATTGATGAGCTAAGCGCCTGGACGGCAGTGGCTCGATAGTCGAAAACCTGCCGGAGATAGTTCTACAGATGCTGCTCACGAGCCCCGGTCAGAAATGGCTGTGCCAACAGCTTATGGAGATACTGCGCGCGGGCATCCTGGAATCCGCGAACCCCAACTTCCATAGCCTCGTGCCCCGCATGGGGCTGTGCTCTATAAGTATTAAATAGACGATCCCACCACGGGAAACTGAAACCGAAATTGGTGTTCGTCTCTTCCGGCTCAACTGAATGATGTACCCGATGCATATCAGGTGTAACCACGAAGAGTCGCAAAAGACTGTCAAATTTCGTGGGTAGATGGATATTGCCGTGATTAAACATTGTTGTGACATTGAGCATAATCTCCGCCAAAAGAACGGCCACAGGCGGTGGTCCGAGAGAAACGATTACCAGCATTTTTATCAGCATTGAGAGAATAATGGACAGCGGATGAAAACGAATACCTGTTGAAACGTCAAAGTCGGGGTCGCTGTGGTGCATGCGGTGCAGACGCCATAGCAATGGCACCTTATGATATAGGCGGTGCTGCCAGTAAATGGCGAGATCGAACAGAATTACAAATAGAAGGATACTTGTCAGGGCGGGCACGCCGAGGAGGTTGAAAAGCCCCCAATGATGTTCAGTTACGACGAAGGCGATACCCACAGCCAGGACTGGAAAAGCCAGGTACAGAAGCAAGCTGTTCAGGATACTTATCGACCAGTTATTTACCCAGCGCAGCAACTTCGAAGTTGACAATGCCCGTCGAGGCGCAAGAATCTCCCAGCAAGCAACCAGCAAGATGATAAACAGGAAGGCTGCCAGGCGGACCTGAGTATTGTTATCCATGACCAGATCGAGCAAAGCCGTCTCCTTGCACGCAATATTTAATGCTAATCCATGAATAGTAGCCCGTCCTCGGGCAGTCCCGTACTAGAGCACGTTCCCATGAAGGAGGAAAGCGTTTAAGTCAGCCTGCTGTCCGGTTGTTGATAGCTGCGGTTAACACAGATTTGTAGCTGACGGGTGACGTGCGGTGTAGTTGTACTGTCTTGCAGTGATTGAATCCTCTGAAGGATTCAAGTTCCTTGGCGAAAGCCAGGCAAAATGCGTCGGTTTTTTTTGCCGCCATGGGCTCCAGAAAAATCTGATTGATATGTAGTATGGATTTTTTCCTATCGGCTTTACAGTCCATTCTCGCAACCAGATGTCCATTCCATAAAACAGGCAGCGCAAAATATCCGTATCGTCGTTTGGTCTCAGGAACATAGCATTCAACCAGGTAGTCAAACCCGAAAAGTTGTTTCATACGCTTCCGCTGAATAAGCAGGTTATCAAACGGCGACAATATCTTGACCCTTGAGCGTGCTAGCGACTTATTAAGGAGTTCAAGCGAACTGGGTAATGCAAAGTAGGTGTCACCTGCGGTATGCACCTCAAGTAACTCCCCGCTTGAAACCATTTCATGCAGTGCCGAAGAGACCTGTGCCCTTGTGTCTTTTAGCAGATAAGCCATCTCTATTGCTTGCCCAAGCCCGTTGGCTCTCAAGTAGCGGGTAATCAAAAAGCGGGCGTATTCCTCAGGGGAAGGCAGGGAAGTATCTGTACATTCAGGCAGTGCGCGCTCCGTCAGATCGTAAACCTTGTGGAAATTGGCCCGGTAAGGTGCCATCAGATCACCCTGCATAAACAGGTATTCGAGCGCGCGTTTGGCGGGTTTTAGTCCCCAGTCACCAGTCTTTTTTCCGCTGTGATCGAAGTCTCTGGCCATAAGCGGCCCTTCCGTTTCTATCCGCTTGAGTATGGATTTCATTAACCGTTCATCGCGCGCGCCCCAGTGGTCCTGGCTGCCGTTAGCGATTGCATTTTTTCGCGGCAGAGTAAAGCGGAAGTCTCTCATCGGCAGGTAAGCCGCAGCGTGGGACCAGTACTCGAATACCTGTTTGTCCGCGACGAGCTGATCCAGCTGAGATGGTTTATAGCGAGGATTGCGATTCCACAGCGTATGATGATGGGCTCGCTGAACCACCGAGATCGTATCGATCTGGATATAACCCAGGTGCTCGATGGCTGACTGTGTGGCCGAGATGGCGGTGCCGCTCTGCTTGCCCGGTAAAATTCGCTGTGCTTGTAGAACAAGCTTTCTGGCTTGTTGAATGGAGAGTGATACGGTCATTAGGTGCTCGAGAAATTATGGATCAAGCTGTCAGGTGCATCCCGGCGGGGACATATAGATGGCTAACGGGTCACCACCTCCGGCCTGTGCGAGGCAGGACATGGCGTTGATAAATAGCGAAAAAATGTCTGTCTGTGAACACACATCCAGCTTGTGATAAATATTTTTGCGGTGACGGCGGACAGTTTCCAGTGCTATCCCAAGTTTCTTTCCGGTTATCTCGGGGCTATAGCCGCGCAGCATGAGTTCGAGTACTGCTTTTTCTCTGGGCGTCAGTTTTGATGCGCCAAAGGTTTTAAAAGCCAGGTCAATCTGGTAGTCAATGCCTGGCTGTATCAGGTGCGGTATGGCGAATTGATCGTGCTCGCTGTGGCTTTTTATGAGGGCGGATATTGGTTCAGCCAACAGATAGAGAGACTGGTATTCTTCATCGGTGAAGTCACCATCTTCCGGCAATCGCATTATGTCCAGATTGATTACGCTGCCTCCTCTAAGCATCGCCAGAAAGGCGATCTCGTCCACTGCGCCGCTGTCTGCATAGTAATTCAGGTAGTAGTCAGACTTTTGCAGTTTACCCGTTGTGATCCGCGATAGCCGATAAATTTTTGAGCGTGGCCGTCGCATGGATACGCGATAGAAGGGGTCTTCGGTGTAGGGTCCCTGAAGATACTGATTTATCTGCCTGTTAATGGCTGATTTGGGTACCTCATGGTACAGCAGGCGAGGGGGTTGCTCGCGGTGATATAACCACACCTGTGGGAAATTCGCTCGCACCTGACCCAGGATGGCCTGCACCAGCGCCGGGAAAAATTGTGCGCTACCCAGGCACGTGATGGCCCGTGAGATATCGCGGTTCCAGCTACTCAATTGATTGATATCGGTCATTTCAGCCGGTTGTGGAAGATCTGCTATTGTTGCGGAGTATATTTATGGGCGGCTTGGGTGGGCATGTCAAAGAAGAAGTCGACTTTTCAGCACTTAGTTCGATTTCGAACAGCCTTGCCAGGCTTGGTATCAGTTGCAAGGGGCAGGCCGCAGGGATAACTGTGCTCTGCGGGCAGCGCGTTTGTTCAAGCCAGTATCGGCTTGTCGCTAACACTTGCGAAATGTACCCGTCAGTTCTAGATTGGCCACTGTAATTAACCCCGATTGTGCGATTTTTGGAAAGCGAGCTAATACCGATATGATTGATCTACGTAGCGACACTGTCACCCAGCCAGACCCGGCAATGCGCCAGGCCATGCTCAGTGCCGAAACCGGCGATGATGTGTACGGTGAAGACCCTACAGTCAATGAGCTGGAGCAGTTCGCGGCGAAACTGACCGGGAAAGAAGCCGCGGTGTTTGCGGCCAGCGGTACCCAAACAAACCTTATGGGCCTGCTCAGTCATTGCCAGCGTGGCCACGAATATATTGTTGGGCACACGGCCCATACCTACATGTATGAAGGTGGTGGCGCTGCTGTCCTCGGTGGTATTCAGCCCTGTCCCTTGCCCTTTGCTGCTGATGGTTCGCTGTCGCTGGACGCTGTGGAGAGCGCCATCAAGCCGGACGATGCTCACTACGCCATCACCCGCCTTGTGTGCCTGGAGAATACCCAGGCGGGGAAAGTGTTGCCTATGGCGTATCTCCGCCAGTATTCGGAGCTCTCGCTGAGGTATGGTTTGCGGCGCCATCTGGACGGCGCGCGAGTGTTCAATGCGGCGGTTGCCCTGGCTGTGCCTGTGCGTGACATCTGTCAGTATTTCGATACGGTATCCATTTGTCTTTCCAAGGGGCTCGCCTGCCCGGTGGGTTCGATTCTGGTGGGTGACACCGAGTCTATCCGCAGTGCACGGCGCTGGCGCAAGATGCTGGGTGGTGGCATGCGACAAGCAGGTATTCTTGCGGCAGGTGGACTGCATGCTTTGCGCAATAATGTGCAGCGTTTGCAGGAAGATCACGACAAAGCCTTTCGCGTTGCCGGGGCGCTGGCAGAGCTACCGGGTTTCTCTTTGCGAGAAGCCCCGCAAACTAATATGGTGATGCTCGCACCCAGTATGGATATAGCGGCCTTGCAAACTCATCTCGCAGGAGCGGGCATTCGAATGTCCGGGCCGCGGTGGGTGTTTCACAAGGATATATCCCCGGGTGATGTAGACCGGTTAATAGAGGCCTGTAAACGCTTCACCTGAACATGCGATGAATTATCGATAGGCTTTATTGAGTTTCACCTGCCGCCTAGACGATCTGACAGCTGATGCCGCCGCTGCTCAGGCGGTTGGGCCTGAGCTCCGTTCTGAAATAGCGCCCTGTTACTCTGAATCAGTGTTTTTGCAGGATCACTGCGGTGCGCAAGCGGCTTCTGCCGAACAGGCTCATAGAGGCAAAGTCGGCCCTGGCGATGGGAATGTGCTGGCATTCAATGGATTCACGGTTTTCCACTGCGATACTCGCATGCGGGCCAATCTCCAGATCCGGGTCGTGAAAATACAGGCAATTTTCATCATATCCACTGAGCACGACCCAGTGGGGAGCCTTGTGACTGTCCAGCCGGTAGGTTGAAATCAGGATCAGTACGTTGTCACCCCGGGCATAGCTTTCCACCAGTTTGTCCTGATCAATATCGGCATAGCGCACTCGCAGCTTCTGTTGCCGGGCCTGCACAACAAACGATTCGTGGACAAGGCTCATTACACGCTTCTTATTGGGATCGCGAACACCCTCTACAAATAGAGGCCCCTTCTGGCTAATCCAGACCTCGGCGCTAAAGCCGCGGGTCCCGGCTGCTAACGCCAGCCCTATAGGGTGGCAACCACCGTGGCCTGATGTCATAAAAATGGTAGTAGCCTCGCGCCAGATATCCACCTCCTCCAGTGGGCTGGGAGAATAGCTGGGGTCGAGCCCGTTCATGGCCATCATCAGAGAGGCAGGCCCGCAGGTGAACGGGGTTGTCTGCGGTATCCAGGGAATTACCCTGTTGTCGTTGTCGGGTGATAGCCGGTGGATGCGCTTTTCCAGCCTGAGGGCATCGCTGTGATCCTCGTAATAGTCCCGATAAAGGCCGAATTGTGTGTAGCCCAGTTTCAGATAAAGGGCGATGGCGGCCTTGTTATTGCCTGCAACTTCCAGCCGCAGATACAGCGCGCCTGCCTCGCGGGCATCCTGTTCCCCGTGTTCGATCAAGGAGGAAGCAACACCTCGACCACGGTAGGCCGGGTCTACCGCGAGCGAGTACAGGCGAGCCAGTCTCGTGCCCCGTCTGAGAACCAGCAGGATGTAGCCGCACAGCGCACCAGCCTCTTCGCTGACCAGGAACACGCAGCCGGCGTGTTTCAGCCAGCGTCTGAAGCTGCGCCGGCTCAACCTGTCGCCCTGGAAGGCAAGCGATTCCAGCCGGAGCAGTTCGTCGAGATCTGTGGGAGCCGCCTTGCGAATAGTGCTCATAAGAGCCAGCCAGAGGCTGTCGCGGAGTAATCCCCAGGTGCTGCAGATTTATGGTCACGAGGCGTATAGCCAATATTAAAGGCGTTCATTATCAGCTCTGTTGAAGGTAGTTGAAATATATCCCCACCGGCGATTGACTGCCAGCCCGCGCTGTCAAATACTTACGACGAATCCGTTATTAGCGACATATGGCGGTTAAAGAGCAGGGCTCACCCATGTCACTACCCCTTATTGTTACCCACAAATTGAAAGACTGGCCACCCGAGAACCCCGGTGGTCAGGTAGTTAGCTTCAGCGACTACATGAATGGAGTACATCCCGGGGCGGCCCCGCGCACGCGCGTTATCAACCTGTGTAGAAGTTTCGACTACCTGTCGGAAGGCTACTATTGTTCGCTATTGGCTGAGGCCCGCGGCCATAATGTTATCCCTTCGGTGCGTACGCTCAACGACCTGAGCAAGCGCGCTCTTTACCGCATCCACATCGATGATTTCGGCGAGGAGATGTACAAGTCTCTAAAAGAGGCAGACCCTGCCAGACCGATTGTTCTGCACAGCTATTTCGGGAATACCGTGGACAGCCGCTACCACGAGTTATCGCGAAAGCTCTTTGAAATCTTTCCCTGCCCGATTCTGAAAGTCACCTTGCGCTGCCGCAAGCGCTGGGAAATCTCCAGCCTGAAGCCGGGGTCGCCAAAGCAGCTTAGCGCGGAGCAGGCCGACGAGTTCGCTGAGGCCTTGAATGTGTTCAGCAGAAAAGTGTGGCGAAAACACCGGAAGCAGAAACCGTCCCGCTACGACCTGGCCATTCTGTGTGACCCTGAAGAGCTCTTGCCCCCCTCCGACAAGGGCGCGCTCAAGCGATTTATCCGGGCTGGAAAGGAGATGGGCATCGATTGTGATGTTATCCGGCAGCGAGATTACCTGCGTCTGTCTGAATACGATGGTCTGTTCATCCGCACTACTACCAATATTGACCACTATACCTACCGCTTCGCCAAGAAAGCGGAGAGTGAAGGCCTGGTGACGATCGATGACAGCAACTCCATTCTGCGTTGTACCAACAAGATCTATTTGGCTGACCTATTCAGAACACACAAGGTATCCTCGCCGCGCACAGTGCTGTTGTACAAGAGTCGGCCGGGGCAGTTGCTTGAGCTGGAACAGGAGCTGGGCTTCCCGGTTGTAATCAAGATTCCGGATGGTGCCTTTTCAAAAGGGGTAGAAAAAGCCAAAAATGCAGCGGAACTCGCCGTAATCTGCAAAAAACTGTTCCATCATTCAACGCTTTTGCTCGCACAGGAATTTCTGTACACCGATTTCGACTGGCGCATAGGGGTACTGGACAATCAGCCACTGTATGCCTGCAGGTATTATATGGTGAAGGGTCATTGGCAGATATACCGACACGGAAATCGCACCGACTCCGGTGGTTTTGAGACCATGTCTATAGCCGATGTGCCGGAATCTGTAATCGACACGGCGTTGCGGGCAACCAGGCCTATCGGCGATGGCTTTTACGGAGTGGACCTCAAGGAGAGGGACGGCAAGGGTTGTATTATTGAGGTCAACGACAACCCCAGCGTCGACAAGGGTGTGGAAGATAAGTACCTCGGGATGGACCTCTACCGTCGATTTATGAGCACCATGCTGAAGCGCATGGAAGCGCGCCGTGGGCACTGATGCGTGGCCGCATGTGAGAGACGCGTAAACTTCGCGCTACTGACGTTCGCCTGGACTAAAGCGTGTCTACAGTTACGGTGGATTCCCTGTTGCCACCTTGTGGTCGATAAGTGTTGGTGTTTCATCAAGGGGTTCTGCACTGCGGTCCCTGATGGTCAGGGCGACCAGGAAGGATATGGATGCAGCGGCGGTGATGTACCAGGCGAAGGCCAGGTCATCGTGAGTGCGCTCGATGAGCCACACTGCAACCATAGGGCTGGTCCCGCCCATGATGGCCAGGGACAGGTTGTAACTGATACTGACTGCGGTAACACGAATTTTGGCGGGAAAAAGCTCTGCCATGTATGCCGGCACGGTGGAGGCAAAGCAGGCTACCAGTACGGCAAAACCCATCTGGCCCAGCATTATCATCACCGTATCAGGGTGGTGCATCAGCCAGACCAATGGGTAGGCAAAAAGTGCGATGCCGCCCATTCCTATCAGGATGGTTGGGCGGCGGCCCCACGCATCTGATACCTTGGCGAACACTGGTAGTAGCACCAGTAGCACCAGCATCGACGCCGTATTAATCTCCAGGGCACCCGAGCGTGATTCGCCAACCGTGTGGATCAACCAGGTGATGGAATAGACGAATATGAGGTAGAAAGTGACGGCGTTTACCAGATTGAGCCCAACCACACGGAGTATGTCTTTACCATAGTCACGAAATGCCACAGCCAAGGGCGTTTTGCCCGTCTGCAGGACAGGTCGCTCAACCAGTCCGCGTCGAATAAAGTAACCGGAAACTGAAACAAATATCCCGGCAATGAATGCCAGACGCCAACCCCAACTGTGCAGCGCCTCTGTGTCGAGTACGGCACTGAGCAGTGCGCCAACCGCCGATCCAAGAAGTATGCCGCCAACCGCTCCGAACATGCTCCATGCCGTGTAGTAGGCTCGCTTGCCCGGGGGAGCGTGTTCGGCCAGGAATACTATGGAGCTGGTATATTCTCCTCCCACTGCGAGCCCCTGCATCATACGCAACGCTACCATCAGCACCGCGGCGCTATAGCCAATAGTGTCGTAAGTGGGTAGAAAACCGATAAGAAAAGTAGGGCCTGCCATGAAAAATACTGACAACTGCAGGGCTCGAATACGTCCCACACGATCACCGATATACCCGAAAAATGCGCCCCCCAAAGGCCGCATGAGGAAGCCGGCTGCAAATGCGCCAAACGCGGCAATGAGCGAAGCCGAGGCGTTATCCGAGGGAAAATATTGTGCGGCGATAATAGCGGCAAAAAACCCGTATACCCCAAAGTCATACCATTCCAGTACGTTGCCAATGATACCCGCCGTTATCGCGCGACGCCCCGACGGCGATATTTCCTGATCCTGCATATAGAGCTCCCCTTGTCTCTTGGTATTTCCCCAGCTCGGTTCGGCAGGGCTATTCTCCCGGGCAGGGTACTTCCGAGCGGCTCACACCCTCGCCGTCAACTATGGATTGCGCCCTCTGTTGATCGCCTGCCACAGGCTCGAGTCCGGCATGACCAGTATCACGATCGGCTGAGTAACTCAGGCAGGCCAGAAGAGGGAAATGATCTGACCCTATTGATGGCAAGCGCTTGAGTGACAACACTGCAAAATGGCGGCTGTGAAACAGGTGATCGAGTGGCCAGCGCATAAACCAGTAATCGGCATGGAAAGTGTTGAACATCCCCCGACCTACCCGCGGGTCCAGCAGGCCACTAAGCTTACGAAAAAGTCGTGTCGTTGGCGACCAGGCCACGTCGTTCAAATCTCCCGTCACTATAACGGCCTGATCTGTGTTGGCAACACTCCTTGCCACTATCACCAGTTCAGCATCTCGTTGTTTTGATTTAGTATTTTCTGTAGGACTTGGTGGCGCGGGGTGTAAGAAATGCATGCGTACGGTGTCACCACTACGCAATGTAAGCAGGGCGTGAATAGAGGGAACGTTTTCCTGTACCAGAAAAGAGGTTTCGACTTCAGAGAGAGGCAATCGTGAATAGATGTGCATGCCGTAAAGGTTGTCTAACGGACACTTTACGGTATGTGGCATTTCGGTTTCGAGGGTGTCCAGGTGGTTCTGCCACCAGTGGTCAGACTCCAGAGTCAGCAGAATGTCTGGCTTGTACTGTGCTACCAGTTCCAGCAGCGCATGGGCGTTGCGGTTGGGTGTCAGAACGTTAGAGGTGATAATACTGAGCTGCCGGTCCGTGCCGTTTTCAGGCGCAGCCGGGACTTCTACAGGCCATAGCCGCGTGTATGGAGCGATCCACCACAGGTGCCAGGCCAGGCATGCCGCCACGGCGATAACGGCCGCCCAGCTATAGTTTTTGTCAAAATCCAGACACACTATTTGCGCTATCAGCAAGATTAGCGCGAGACTCGCCAGCTGCAGGCGTGGAAAATCCATGGAGCGGATAATCCAGTGGGGGTTGCGCCACAGCGGAAGTAGGGTGGCGGCCAGGATTAGAGTGGTGGCGAGGTATATTGCAGTTGAAATGGGAGCGCTCCGAGAAGTGTTTACAGCTGCCTGCTGCTGTCAGTGAATGTGTCAGGAACCCGACAGGTCGGCGCCCAGGCACCCCGCAACATTGCGGGCCTTGCCTGCTTCCACCTGTTGATACTTGTCCCAGAATAAACTATCAATTTTTTTGTGGCTCGCCGCTACTGTTTTACTGCGGTACCGGCTTACCTGGCCAGGGCCGCCGTTGTAAGCCGAGTAGCTGGCCCGTGCCAGATTGGTGGCACCCCCGGGGTGCTTGTGCTCACCTCGCTTCACGGCGTACTTGGTGAGGTAACTCAGCAGAATTTCGGACCCCGCGCTACTGTTGTAACTGATATCCCAACGCAACTTCTGCAGATCGTAGAATCCTCGCCAGACTTTCTCGTTGACCTGCATCAGGCCGACATCACCGCTGGAGGAGCGCAATGGTTCGATGCGTTGGTTTATTACTACAAACTGGCGCCAGCAACTTTCCTGCCAGGCGGTGGCCAATACCAGTTTTTCGTAAAGGCTGCGATAGCCCCGGTCCAGTTGGTGTTGTCGCTGCGCTTTTTCCGCCGCGGTCTCCAGCAGCTTTTCGACCTTGGGAACATACACGTTCAGTTTGTCTTTCGCTGGCAGCCACTGTTTCAGGCTTTCCCAGGGCGCGGCCGCATGAGCACGGGGAAAGAGTGAAAAATGCAAGCGCCAGGAAGAGAGGTTGGGATCGGTAGTGTCAATTTCTTCTTTTAGTAACTGCTGCAGTTGTGGGTCGACTTCCTCGCTGTACTGCAGCAACTCGTCGGCCAGCTCTGCATTGACCATGCGAGCCATGCGCCGCAAGCCTTCGGCGGTGAGTTCCAGCCCAATGGTGGAGCCCAGCCGATTCAGGGCATAGAGTGCATCACTGGCCGTCAGCGCATTCATCCAAAGCAGCTGCTCCTGGCCCGATTGCTGTAGCGCTATCTCTCGCACCACCGGGTTCAGCCGGTGCCAGCTTTCGATAAACCAGTTGCGCACTGCATCGCCAGAGCGATCGGTAGGTTCGGCGAGTGCGTCCCGCAGACGATAGCGGCTGTCTATGAGGATATCGAGCAATGCGCTGCGCAGGGACCTGAGTTCGGTGGCGGCCGCGTAGCGTTTTACTGCACCCACCAGCAAGGTGTCCATCATCTGCCACTGTCTTTCCGCTTGCACCAGTTCCTCTTGTGTCAGGGGAGCAACCGCTTCGGGATTTTCGATGAGTGTCTCTACATCAAAACTGATAGAGAAGCTGAGGCCCGAGTCCGACACTTGCAGACCACTGAGCCCTAGACTGTCTATCGTGGCCTGCAGTTGTGCGGTGTCGCGATGCGGCATGATCTCTGGCAGAAAAGCCATCAGCGAATTCGTATATGGTGTCACATTAACCTCGAAGCCGCCGAAGAACTCCGCGAGCCGCACTGCTGCCGCGTCCCAGAGTGGCCCGGAGGCTATTCGATCGCCTTCGTTGTTGGTGATCCAGGTGGTGCGCGGTTCGAGTTTTACCGTTTTTGCGTCCGCTTGAATCAACGGCTGGCCCAGATAGGCGACATGGCCCTGCCGGTCTACCAGGTTCTGGCAGCTGCCGAACACTTCTACCCCGAGCTGAGCCTGATAGTTGGCAACGATTTCAATATTGTCCTGTTGTGCGCTTATCTGTGGGTCCGACAACACAATTCGGCTGCAGCCTGTGGGATCGTTGAGGATCTCTCTGCTCCTATCGGGGGTGTTGAAGAGCTGTGCGACCAACAGCTGGCGTAGCATTGGATAGTCGAGATAAACAGGTACGCTCACGGAAGTGCTGGCAGCGCCCGCAGGTGTGGCTATAAGCAGCGACGCCAGCAGCACCGTCCTGAAGAGCGACTGGTCGCGAATTTGAACATATCGTGGAGTGGACATCGGAACCCCGGGTTTGTACAGCCATCTGTACAATTGTGGCCGATTATTTCACGAGTTGTGGGAGTTAGCATGCTTTACCCGAAGCAATTCTGCGAAAAGTGGCGTGTCTCGACTTTGCCAGGCCCACACAAGAACCGGCAACAGTGTGGGTACAATTAGCACGCTCAGTTGGTAGGCAATCCCTATGAGGTCCGGCCCAGGGACGAGGACATTTGGTTGTTCCAGAAATGTCATGCCAAAGCCCACCATAAGTTCTTTCAGGCAAATGCATATCAACCCCAAGAATATGAATGGGTAAATGAAAATCAGGCCCCAAAACAAGTTTCCGAGGTAGTTCTTTTTGTCCGTAGCGAAATGCAGCGCGGCGTAAAATGGTATCGAGAAAGTGACTATGCGGGTGTTCACCCGGAACCCGAGACCATCACTGGCGTTCTCTGCTTGTACGAGCTGGCCGCCGACCTGGTCCAAGGTGGACATCACCAGCAAGTCCGCTCCCTGCTGGTAGACTGCGTATACGATTCCGGGAAACCAGCTAGACAGTGTCAGGTGTACCAGACCAATAACTGGCGTAACTATCGCGGCACTGCCAAAGCCCCAGATGGCAAAGCAGGGAATCAATAGTGCAAACACGAACAGCAGGAATTGCCGCAGATGCCTGGATTCATGTCTGGGCATATGACTCCATACCCGGGTGCCGGGACAGATAGCGCAGGAAAAAGATAAAAGTGATGAGCACATCGAGCATAATAAGGGGTGGCCGCTGATTGCACAGCACAGAACAAAATATCAGGGCAAAATTTGTCACAGACTAGGTCTCCATGAGCGACACCAACTGAGCGCGGTTACCGGGAATACCGGATCCCAGTTGCTATTAGTAATTCGGATCGCATGAGGCAGTACCCGCCGCATCGATATCAGAACTTGTAGCAGAGAAATTGTATCCTTGCCAGGCTAGTTCCGCCGTCTTATGCCTGAACTAGCGACAATAAGCATCAGCGCCAGCAATAGCAAGGCCTTGGTGCAAGTGTCTAGCCCGGGGTTGAATTCCCGTTTCGTCCCCAGGTTTAGGCAGACGCCAACTCGTGGGGAGGTTAGAATTTAGCTGTGCTGGATAACTCACTTTCGAGGTTTCACTATGAAAATTTTCAGAATCACAGTGGCTGCGATGCTTGTTCTGGCTCTCCCCACACTGGTCGCACACGCAAGTAACTACGGCGACACCAAGTCTGTCAAGGCGCTCCACGCCCTGCTGCAGGCGCGCCCCGAACTTCGGGAACCACTGAAAGCTGCGATCGACACGGCGGGCATGAGCGGTATTGCCAACATTGAGGAATTTGAGGCATATATCAACGGCATCGTGCGGCTGATACCGACCAATCGGAATATAGATGACAAACTCGGTCCGCTGTACATCATAACTGATGTTTCGGAGACCCTGAGGCAGAGCGCTGAGTTCGAGGACTGGTCCAGGGGGGTGATAGCGGAATGGGGTCATTTCCTGGATTCGCCGGAATCCATTGCCGGCTTGCCGAGCTTCTACGCCGACCCCGCCATGAAAATTGATGATTACTATGTGGCGCCCAGCGGGTGGCTGACCTTCAATCAGTTCTTTGCGCGCGAAATCAAACCGGGAAAGCGCCCGATTGCCGGACTTGCAGATGGTAAGACGGTTGTTTCACCCGGGGATTCTGTATTCAAGGGAGCCTTCCCAATCACCGATGACGCGACGCTTGTGGTAAAGGGAATCACCCATAAAATTTCCGATCTCCTGCAGGATAGCCAGTACGGTCATTTATTCGAGGGTGGCCTTTTCACGCATAGCTATCTGAGCATAACGGACTACCACCGGTTTCATGCGCCATTTGCGGGGACCGTGGTGGAAAAGAAATTCGTGACAGGCTTTGCCTATATCGGGGTTTTCACCAGGCCTGATGGTTCGACCTACCTCACTGATGGCGAGAGCTACCAGTTTAAACAACAGCGCGGCGTCATCATCATGAAGTCGGACACCATGGGCTACGTGGCCATACTGCCCATCGGTATGGGGCCAGTGAGCAGCGTGGAACTTACTCCGGATGTCGGAGCTACCTTGCACAAAGGTGAGGAACTTGGGTTTTTCCAGTTCGGCGGATCGGATGTGATTGTCCTGTTCCAGAAGGATGCGGTGACTATCACGGCTAAAGCGGGCCAGCACTATTTGCAGGGCGAGGCGATCGGGTTGGTCAAAGCGAAAGCGCAGTGATCCTGGGCATGGGAGTGATATGAGGAAAAGTTTGTTCACGGCAATAGCGGCGCTATGCCTGTTTGTACTGATTGCAGTCTGGCTGCCGGGCCCCATTGAGCGTGACACACCGCGGGATCTTCCCTGGCAACTGCCGGACTACCGTCTGGCGGATACGGGTTGGGAGGTGCTACCCGACGGCCGAATTCGCACCTATGTCGAGCATTTCTTCCTCGAGGACATCTCACCGGCTATGGTCATGTGGTTCTATCAACAGCTGCCCATAGCCACCGTGGAATATCGCGGTGTCACCCTCCCGCTTTATCACATATTCCACCCCAGCGAGCACGGCACACTCAGGGTGCTTGAGCCTGCGCCCGATGGGACCCCAGGCATGGCCCGTGGGGCGATGATACAGCGCGACGAATGGTTTGGGCCCTATGACAGCCGCGGGTCGGCGCAAATTGTAGAGTTTTCAGCCTCGGGAATGCTGGCATTGCCCCAGGTGGCAGGCTTGCCTATCGGCGAGATTCGGCACTCTCTTCGCAGCGAGAACGGCGGTACTGCCTACCGGGTGGATGCGCTTATTGGCTCCGATTTACCCCTGTTGGGTGCGGTGGTGAATTATTACCTGCGCACCGTGGTCTTTCACCCGGCCATGATCGAACAGTGGCAACGCCATCAGCTGGAGGAGGTGGCAAGCCTGCAATTTTTCCTGCCGCAGCTCTATGCCCAGCGAGCGAAGGGCACGCACTTCAGTCTGGACACGCCATCGCAATCGGTTCGCTAGATCGCAATCACTCACTGTCGACGTTTATGCTTCGCTCAGTTGGGCGGCGAGTACGGCGGTCTGGCCTATTTGCGTCACCAGGCTGGCTGAATCGAAGTAAATCCGCTCATTCACGATTCGGTCATCCTCGAAAAAGAAAATGGCACACACGGGAACTCGAAAGGACTTACCGGTTGGCTCCATCCCATAAAAGGGCCCATCATTTGTACCTAGCAGGTCGAACTCGGTGATCACGCAGTCCGCGGCGAAGTGCATTCTGACATTGTCGTGTCGCTGGTCAGGGAAGGCTGTCCTCGTCGCCAGGTAGTAATTCATAACTTCCTCGGGTCCGTCGTAAACTTCATTGGTCGCCATAATCTCGTAGTGCGGTTTGTCAAATGTGGCAAGCGTTCTGTCAAACTCCTGGTCTTTTTCCGATTCGAAATGTTCCCTGACCACTTGCTCTCGGCGTAAACGTAGTTCTGCATCCATGGTATTTCTCCCTAGTCCTGGAAAAGTTGTGGTTAGCTGGAGAAACTCCCACATCCCGCGTTGCTGATCAAGCGTTTGGGTCAGATGCCCTCTCGAAATTCCAGTTGGGTGACTGGACACGCACAAAGACCTCTAGTAATTTACAGCCGAGTTGTTTTTTTCACTTCTGATATGCATCCGATCGCCCGGCAGACCAGAGGAAGAGCGACGCCTCCGGTGGGGCGCCTGGTCTTCAACACCAGTGAGGCGCATTAGTGTGCCTGGTAGGTTCGACTCCTACCTCTTCCGCCACTTCAATTAAGGAGACGATGTTGGGAATAGAGCGTTCGTTGTGCTGGCAATGAAGCCGCGATGAGCCGGCAGCTCACCTTTGCGGTTGTTGGTCATGTCGATCATGGTAAAACCAGTCTGGTGCGTGCCCTGACGGGAATGGAGACAGACCGGCTTGCGGAAGAAAAAAGGCGTGGCCTCACAATAGAGCTGGGCTTTGCCTACCTCGAAACACCCGAGGGTGTAATAGATTTTGTCGACGCGCCGGGGCACGAAAGCTTTGTCAGAACAATGATCAGTGGGGCGTCGGGTGCGGCTGCCGCATTACTTGTGGTCGATGTTACCCAGGGTATCCAGGAACAAACCCGGGAGCATTTGTACATCTGCAGACTGCTGGGTATAGACCGCTACGTTGTCGCGCTGACCAAGATTGATCGAGCAGACGAGGAGCAAATCGCAACCGCTCGTAACAACACGCTGGAGCTATGTGCGAGAGAGCAGCAATCGGTTGCTCAGATAGTGCCCGTTTCCAGTGAGATGGGCACCGGTGTTGACGCTGTTCGCCATGCCCTGATCGAAGTGCTTCGCGAGACTCCTTGCACGCCTTGTGGCAAGCAACCATTTCTTCCTATAGACAGAGTTTTCGTGATCGACGGCACCGGCGTAGTGGTGACGGGGACGCTGAGCCGCGGCGCAATCAATACGGGTGATGAGGCCAGTATCTGGCCTGCGGGCCAAGACTGCGTGGTCCGACAGATTGAAGTTAACGGTCACCCGGCTACGACCGCACTGCCGGGCATGCGTACTGCAATCAGTCTTCGCGGCAGGAAGGTCGACAATTTGGTCCGTGGCATGACGCTGTGCACCGCCAGCTACGACCGTCCTGCCAGGCAGTTGCAGGTATCTGTGGCCGTTCGTGATCGAGGCTGCAAACTGCGTTCTGGTGACAGCGTGCGGGTTCTGTTTGGTACGACCAGTAGAATTGCCAAAATCAAGGTAGTCGGGGGGCATTTGCTACAGCCGGGCGAAAGCGGGTTTATGCGCATCCTGTTTGAAGAACCCGTGCTTGCCAGATTTGGCCAGCGCTTTGTCCTGCGTCGCTTGTCTCCCGCGCAGACGCTGGGTGGAGGACAGATTCTGGATCCCTGCGCGGATGATCGTTCCTTTCTTGAGCCCCGCCTACATGAGTACTTGTGCGCACTGCATTCGGGGGGGCTGGAAGATGCGCTGCAGATAATGGTCGAGGCCGCCTGGCCCGAGGGTGTGTTGGTCAGTGATATTGAGGTAGCCTACGGTTTACAGCCGGGTGCCACGACCAATGTGATCAACGGTGCCGCGTGCCTGGGGTGTGGCGGCAGGGTATATTCGCGTTGTGATTGTGACCAACTCGAAGAACGTATTGAGGACACTATCAATGCCTTCCATAAAAATAGCCCCACTTTAGTCTCGATGCCACTCAACAAGCTGATGAATATCATTGGCAGCGACCATGACAGAGCCCTGGTTGCACTGATGCTGAAGCGGCTGCAAGAGAAGTCTAGAATAGTCATCAATGGGGCAGAGGTAATGGCCCGTGGTTTCGATCCGTTCTCCGGTCTGGAAGCCCCTCAGAGGGAGCGTCTTGGAAAGCTGGAAGCGGTGCTGCTCGAAGCGGGATTGTCGCCGCCACACATCGAGGAGATAAGTCACGACCTGGCGCTGGACGGAAAATTATTGCGCATGCTGGTCGATCTGGGCCGTATCGTAGTCCTGGGCAAAGCGGGGCAGCAGAAGAATATCTATTTTCATCGTGATGCACTTTTGCAGGCCTCCGGCTTACTTGAAGCCAGTTTCGGGCTGTCTGAGCCTTTCAGTATGAGCGATGCGCGCAAGGCACTTGGGGTCTCGCGAAAGTACGCCTTACCGCTACTTGAATATTTTGATCGACTGGGGATGACCCATAGAGCGGGGGACGTTCGCAGGCTGATTCCAAAGAAGTCGCCTGTGTGAGCCGGTTTCGGCGCATTTCGGTGCGCTGCGTCGCCGCAGGATAGAATTCGGCTCTCCATCGGCCATTCATTTCGACTATAATTCCCTGCAAAATGCCGTGTGCAGCAATGGCCTGTACGAAAGCACAACATACGTTTAAAAACCCGGACCAGGATTAAAAATGTCCTCTTCAATTGCCCAACTACTACAAACCGGATTAGAGCTGCATCGGTCCGGGCGTTTGCAGGAAGCAGAGTCGTATTACCAGTCTGCTCGTGAACAACAACCGGAACATCCGGATGCATGGCACTTGTTGGGCGTTCTGGCACATCAGGTAGGGAAAAATACTATAGCTGTAGAGCTGGTGCAGGAAGCCATCAAGAGACATCCGGATAACCCGGAATTCTATGTTACCTGCGGCGAAGCGTATCGCGCGTTGCAGGAGTATGACCTGGCCGTAACCTGTCTTGAGCAGGCGCTTGCAAGAAAGCCGGATTTCGCGGGGGCCCATGTCAATATAGGCAATATTTTCAAGGAAATGGGGCTTTTGGGGCAGGCGGAAGAACATCTTATAAAGGCTATTGGCATACAGCCAGATTTTGCTGTGGCGCACAACAATCTCGGAGTAATTCTGAAAGAAACCAATCGAGAGGAAGAGGCGATAGGCTGTTTTAAAACAGCAATAGAAACCATGCCGGGGCATTTTGAGGCATACAATAATCTGGGAAATGCCTTGTTTAACCTGAAAAGAATCGATGAAGCAAGGCAGCGGTATGAGCAGGCTCTGACGTTAATGCCTGACTATGCGGAAGCACATAGCAACCTGGGCAATGCACTGAAAGAACTGGGTAGTTTAGATGAGGCCCTAACGCATTATGAGCGAGCCATTGCCATCAAACCCGACTTTGCCATGGCATATTACAATTTGGGCACAGCCCTTGATGATCTTGGGCGACCGGAAGATGCCATCGCCAGATACGAGCAGGCCCTGGCTATTCAGCCTGACTATGCGGAGGCACATAATAATCTGGGGAATGCGCTTGATAAGGTAGGACTTCAGGAAGAGGCCATCAGCCATTACGGGGAGGCTGTTGAGATCAAGCCGGGTTATACCGAAGCATATCGAAACCTGACAAGATTGCAGCCAAAACAGGTGCAGGCATCGGTACTGGAAAAACTCCTGACTACGCCTTCCCTATCGGAAAAAGAGGCAATCGATTGCCACTTTGCACTGGGAAATATTTTCCATGACGGGGATGATTTCACCAGGGCATTTGAACATTACAGTAAGGGTAATGTGCTTAAACGTAAAACCGTGATGTATGATTCCCAGTCTTTTTCCGCCTATGTAGACAGGTTGATAGAGGCCTACTCAGAGCAATATTTTCGCGACATCAATGCATTCGGGTCCGATACAGAATCGCCAGTATTCATATTAGGTATGCCGCGCTCGGGTACTAGCCTGGTAGAACAAATTGTTGCCAGCCATCCTCAGGTATATGGCGCCGGAGAGCTGCCCTTTCTGGTACATGTGGAAGAAGGCATGGCCGAGCGGCTCAAGGCTTCCGGCCCTTACCCGGAGTGTATGCAGTCGCTAAGCGAGTCTTCTGCGCGCGAATTTTCCCAGAAATATCTGGGCGAACTGGAAGCTTACGCTAACGATATGTTGCGCATTACCGACAAGCTGCCCAGTAATTTTCTCAGGGTAGGGCTCATAAAAACGCTTTTTCCAAAAGCAAAGATTATTCATTGTCGGCGCAATGCGATGGATACCTGCACATCAAATTTCCTAAATTACTTTTCTTTCGGCAATGACTATTCCTTCGACCTGCAAGAGCTTGGCAAATACTACCTGGATTACGAGCGGCTGATGAGGCACTGGGAGAGTCTGTTTTCATCCGAAATATTGACCGTGCAGTATGAAGCGCTGGTTGCGGATCAGGAAAAAGTCAGCCGCCAGTTAGTCGAGTACATCGGGCTGCCGTGGGATGATTGCTGTCTGGATTTTTATAACAGCAAGCGTGCTGTAAATACCTTCAGTAGCAGTCAGGTACGTAAGCCGGTATATACACAGTCTGTAAATCGATGGCAACATTACCAGCAACAACTCGCTCCGCTTTCAGCTATTCTCAATGGCGCTTAGGTCACTGTAATGAGTTTGGAGATGGTCTCACTGCCCCAGTCCGGTATCACCAATAGTCGTGGAGCGTCCGTCGGCTGCCAGCTGCTGTATATTATCCCCGGTAAGCGCTCGTAGAAAATTCTCCAGATCAAGCAGCTGTGATTGCTCCATGCCCAGCGGCTGAAGTAGTGGGTCAAGGTCCGGGTGCGCGATGCCACCTTCATTATAAAAACGCAGCACCGTTGCCAGGTCGGGCATTGATCCGTCGTGCATGTAAGGTGCGGTCAAGGCCACATTGCGCAGGGAAGGCGTGAGATATTTCCAGCGGTCGGACGCCTCCCCGGTGGCCTCGTAGCGACCGAGGTCATTGACGCGCGGAGCGGTGAAACTTACTTTTGGCACCACTTGCACTCCTGGCGCGAGGTACACAGCTGCAGCTCCGGGCTGCGGCCCCAGCATGCTGCGGGCATAGCCGATACCTGTATCGTGAAACTCACCGTCACTAAATAAGGCGTGGCCTTCGCCAAGTGTATGACAGGCCGTGCAACCGACGCTGCTGAACAGGGTAAAGCCGCGGCGGGCGGACGCTCCGAGTGCCTCCGGCTCGCCGCCAAAGTACCAGCGATCAAAGGGGGATGCCGCTGATACCAGGCCGCGTTGATAGCTGGCCAGGGCCTGACCTATGGTTTCCACGCCGGGCCCCCGGCCGTATGCCGACTCAAATAGTCCCTTGTAGTCGGCTGCCTGGGTGAGGGTTTCTATAACATAACCCACCGAGGGGTTGGCCATTTCGTTGTCTTTCAGCAGGGGTTGCCACACCTGATTTTCCAGACTGAACTCGCGACCATCGTGAAACAGGCGCGTGCGATAGCCAACGTTGTAAAGGGAGGGCGCATTGCGGTTTACGAAACTGCCCTCGATACCCACGGGGGTGCGTATTTCGTTCTGGGTAAAGCCCTGTTCAGGGACATGACACATGGCACAGGACAGTGTGCGATTAAAGGACAGGCGCCGGTCGAAGAATAATTTCCGGCCCAGTGCAATTCTGTCAGTGGTTACCGCATTGTTCACAGGTATGTCCATAGCGGGCAACCCGATGGGCGGCGAAAGAATGGCCTTGGCGAGGTCCTGTGCCGCCCCACCGGTGGGCATCACAGCCAGGGACGGCACCGTGGAATCGGCGTTTGCCACGGGGTTGAGGACACAGCAAAAAGCCAGTAGCAAGCGCGAAAAGATCCACCTGCATGCAGTGGAGTCAGGCTGGGTGATCGTCATTGCGGTTGCAATACCCCCCGTCGGGTCTATGATGATTTTACTAACAGTATAAGAGGGATTCCCCATGCGTTGGATAGTACTATGTACCCTGTTTTTCACCAGCCTGGTATTCGCTGACGAAACCTGTATGTCGCCGTACATGGCAAAAATCGAGGGCCAGGAAGACTTTGTCTATGTCTGGACCCTGGGAGTGAAAGGGGTCGGGGACGAACAGGACAAACTGGTGACGGTGGATGTCAACCCGGATTCTGCTGACTACGGTAAAGTTGTCAGCTCCCTCTCGGTAGGGGGGCGCAATGAGGCCCACCACACGGGGCTTTCCGACGATAGGCGCTATCTCTGGGCGTCGACTCTGGATACCAGCAAAATATTCATTTTTGATATCCACTCAGACCCGGCCAAACCGACACTGCACAAGGAAATATCTGACTTTGTTGCTGTTACCGGGGGGGTGGTGGGGCCGCACACCAGCTATGCCTTGCCGGGTCGTATGATGATCAGTGGTCTGTCCAACAACCGTGACCACGGCGGGCGCACCGCGCTGGTCGAATACACCAATGCCGGCGATTATATCGTTACCCACTGGATGCCCACCGACGACAACCTGCAGGGGGCAGTCAAGTCTGGAGAGTTTGCCGATGGCTTCGGCTATGACATTCGCGCCCTGCCGCGCAAGAATATCATGGTGACATCGTCCTTTACCGGATGGAACAACTACATGATGAACCTGGGAGCCATGATGGCTGATCCCGAGGCAATGAAGGCCTTCGGCAATACCGCAGTGGTTTGGGACCTGCACGCGCGTCAGCCAAAGAAGATACTGGATGTGCCGGGTGCCCCGCTGGAAGTGCGCTGTGCCTGGGGCGAGAACCACGATTACTGCTTTACCACAACTGCCCTGACGTCCAAAGTCTGGTTGATCTTTGAGGATGATAAAGGTGAGTGGCAGTCGGAAGACGTAGGTGATATCGGCGATGCGGCAAAAATCCCGCTGCCGGTAGATATATCCATTTTCGCCGACGACTCTCGCCTGTGGGTCAATACCTGGAACGATGGCATGACCCGGCTGTATGACATCAGCAATCCACACGAGGCTAAACAGATCTACAGCAAGAAAATAGGAGAGCAGGTCAACATGGTATCCCAGAGTTGGGACGGTAAGCGCGTTTACTACACCTCATCGTTGCTGGCCAACTGGGACAAGCAGGCGCCCGCCGGGCCCGACCTGCAATACCTCAAGGTCTATGATTTTGATGGCACGGAGTTGAAGGAGACGCTGAGCATCGATTTCCTGGCTGCCAAACTGGGCTCCCCTCACCAGATGCGTTTCGGGGCATATGCCCTGTACGGTGATAAAACTGCTGGGCGATGACTTCTGTGCGCCAATGGGTAGTAGTGTGTTGCGCACTGTTTTCTCTGGCCGCCGCAGGTGCCGGGGGTTCAGTACTCGCGCCGGGCTACGGGCCCTTGCAGTACACGCCACCTCCCGCGGGGTCCTACGCCCTGCCGGCGCTGGGTGTCGCCGCTGACGGCGAGGTCATCGATGACGCGGGCGAGACTCTGCAGCTCGATGAATTGTTCGGAGATAAACTGGTACTGCTGGGCTTCATCTATACTCGCTGCTCGGATATCAACGGCTGCCCGCTGGCCAGTTACGTGATGAAAAAAGTACAGGACGGTGTAGCTCGGGACGACACACTGAACAGCCAGGTGCGCCTGATAAGCCTCAGTTTCGACCCGGAATCAGATACCCCCGCCGCACTTCGCGATTACGCCCGGCACTTCCGACGCTCGGGGTCGGACTGGCAATTCCTGACCACCCCCTCCGAGATGGCCCTGCAGCCTATTCTTGAAGGCTATGGCCAGGTGCGCCAAAAAAACTATGACGAGAAGGGCGTTTACACCGGGAGCATGTCGCATATCCTGCGAGTATTTCTGGTGGACAAGCAGGGGCGAATTCGCAATATCTACAGCACCGGATTCCTGGACGCCGACACGGTCATCAACGATCTGCGAACGTTACAGATGGAGCGCGATGCGCAAGGTGGATTGTGAATTCACCTCGAGTGCAATGCGCACCGGGCGCAGTTGTTGTTTTCTGCAGAGCCTCATCTATACTGGCCAGCGGCATACATACAAGGAGTGATTATTTATGACAGCAGTTAAGGGAGTGGCCTCTGTCGAGGGCAATGGAAGTACAAATGTTCTGGTCCTGCACGGTTGGGGGATGGATAGTTCCGTGTGGAATTGGTGCAGGCAAGACATCGACCGCGAAACCTATAGCTACGCTTTCTTTGATTTTCCCGGATATGGATGCAATAGACCCGAGGCTCCTGCAGAGGGAATAGATGGCATGGCGCGCGCCGCGTTGGCAGCAGTCGACCAGCTTGGCTGGACCACTTTTGCGGTGGTGGGGCACTCGATGGGAGGCGGAACTGCACTGCGCGTCGCTACACTCGCTCCTGATCGCGTAACTGCGGTCTGCGCATTGACACCCGTGTCCCCCGGTGGCACACCTCTGGATGAGGCGACTTACGAATCCTTTCAGTCTGCCTACCCCGATTGTGGTCCAACGTTGAGCTCTCTTGCACCTTTCTTGACTGACGCTCAGTTGGAAGAAATGGTTTCATTATCCGGCAAGACACTGGACAAGCAGGTGTGGGACGCTTACCTCGCCAATTGGACCGGTGCGGATTTTGCTGGAGAGGTCGGTAATTATTCTGCACCCACTACACTTGTTGTTGGTGACGGCGACCCGTTTGTAACCAACGAGTATCTTGCCGCCACGCTAGCGGGCCTGCGCTCGGGCAGCATGGTCAATCTTGCCGGAGCAGGGCACTACCCGATGATTGAGCAAGCGGGTCAGACGGTGGCAATCTGGGAAAAAGCGATTGCCAAAGCAGCTAACTAGACACTACGGATACGCATCAACATGAGTAATAATAACGAAGCTTCTGTGAAAAAGCCTCCTTCGGTATGGTCTCCGCCAACGCCCCAGTTGATCAAGGATGCGCGCATGCTGATCATCGGCTATCGCGCTGATATGAGCGCCATTGAGGAAGTGCTACCTGAGGGTCTGGAGCCGCACCCCAACGGTCTGGTGCAGATGAACATGTACGAAGTACCTGCCGACCAGACCAGTGGTTTTGGTGCATTCTCTTTAACCTACCTTTCCGTGGAGGTCGCCGATCACGACAGCTATGCCGCAGAGGCCGCAATGTCAATTCCGGGCCGGTATTTTGCCTACTACTGGAATAGTTCTGCGCGTGTTTGTGCCTATGTGCGTGAGTCGATTGGTGTGCGCGCCATGCCCGGAGAGCGGCGGACCGAAACCCGGGATGACAAGTTTCAGTCAATACTGAAAGTGGAGGGGCGCGACGTAATAAAAGTTTCGGCGTCACTTGGTAGCGAACTGGGGGGAACGCTCGGTGGGCACCTGAACTATTTTTCCCACAGGGAATTCGCCAAACCGGAAGGCGGCTCGCCTGTAGTCAGCGAGTTACTGGAGTTTCCATTGCCGTTTGTGGCGGATCTCTACGACGCTAAAGTCGAAGATATTTCCTTCGATTTTCCGGATGGGCACCCGGCGGCGCGCCTCGCACCTATTACACCGCTGGAAACGCCGTCGATAATGCACGCCGATGTGACATTCACCTACTCCATGGGGCGCCAGGTGCGTAATTATTTGAGTACCGCCGGCGATAAATAGGAGGGCATGGGCGAGTATTTCAGCGCAGCGATAAGCTGCCATGCTCCTGGCGATAGCGGGGGCTGTTAATCCCGGTCAGTCCACACGGGTATATTCGGGTCCAGGCTGATGTATTTGTATCTCACGATATCAAGCACATTGGCCGGAGCTCCCATCACGCTGGGTTGCAGCAAATGCTTACTGTTATAGGTATACAGTGGAATCACTGCTACCGACCGCAGCAAGATGGCCTCGGCCTCCTGCATCAGGGCAAGGCGTTCAGCCCGGTCGGCGGTTGCAGGCGCCCGCTTTAGCATAATTTCATCGTATCGAGTATTGGCGAAGCCGGTATCGTTGTTGCCATTGTCGCTGGTAAAGCTGCTAAGGAAAGATTTGGGATCGAGGTCCGAAGCGATCCAGCCTCTGCGCGACATGGTAAAATTCTTTTGGCTAAGTGTATCCAGATACACTTTCCATTCCTGGTTGAGCAGGGAAATATCGATGTTCAGTTCGTCCTTCCACATCTGCTGCAAGGCAATGGCAATTCTGCGGTGGTTTTCGCTGGTGTTGTACAGGTATTCAAGTCCCGGCCAGCCCTTGCCGTCAGGGTAGCCGGCCTCTGCTAATAGCGCCCGGGCCTGTTCGGGGTCGTAGCGAAGAATATCCGGGGACGTATAGTCGGGTGTCCCGGAGGGTACCAATGCAGAATTGGCCAGCTCGGTGCCCATTAGAACTGTTTCGACAAGCTTCTCGCGATCGACCGCCATCGCCAGTGCCTTTCTGACCCGCAGATCGTTAACCGGATGGCGGTCTATGTTGAACTGCAGGTAATAGCTTCCCTGCCATGGCGCCTGGCGATAGGGAGAGTCGGTCAGTTTCCGGTAGACGGGAATCTTGTTGATCGGCACCGCATTGGTATAGTGCAACTGTCCGGCGCGGAACATTTTTTCCTCGCTGACCTCCTTGTCAACAGGGTGGAAGACAACGGCATTGAGTGCAACTCTGTTGGCATCCCAATAGGTGTCGCTTTTGTTGACTGTCAGCCGACGATTTATCTTCCATTCTGCAAGCGTAAATGGCCCATTACCTACAAAATTTTCTACTCGCGTCCAGGGCGTGAAACGGTCTGTAAACCTGCCGTGTGCTTCCACTGTAGCCCGGTGTACCGGGAAGGCCGGATAAACTCCCAGTATTCCCAGAAAGTAAGGGTCGGGGTGCTCCAGGTGTATCTGCAGAGTCCGGGGGTCCAGGGCCCGTACCCCCAGCATGTCTGCATCGATCAGTTCCCCTTTGGAATAAGCCTCAGCGCCGACGATGGGGAACAGTGTATAGGCCAGTTGATTACCCATATCGGGGTGCAGGGAGCGGCGCAGGGACCAGACAAAATCGTTTGCCGTCACCGGGTCGCCGTTTGACCAACGGGCATCGGGATTGAGGTAAAAAGTCATCACCTTTCCATCAGCCGAGATATCCCAGTGCTCTGCGACACCGGGGTCCATCTCCATCGTTGCTGGATTGCGGACTACAAGGCCCTCGTATAAGGCATTGGCGATATGGACCTCAGGTGAACCACTCATTACATGTGGGTCAATGGTCTGCGGCTCGGTGCCGTTGCCGAAGTGCAGCACGCCGTCGCGATTACCAGCGGCGACATTGGATTCGGTCTGGCTGCAGGCGAGCAGCGCGGCCATCGCCAGGCCGACTATGGCAATACCGAGCAGGCTGGAGGGCGTCTTAAAATTTACGGCCATATATTCAGCTATTGTGCGTAACATGATCCGGACCGAGTGTAGCTTCCTTGCTGAAAATTGTAACTGCAATATCCATACGCTGAGCCCGCCCCCTCCAAATTGTGCGGCTGCCCAGGCAGCAGTTACGGATAATGGGCAATACCCTTGTTATCGACTACTCTATAGTCTGAGTTACCGAGCGTGCCGCTAGAACTGATACACAGAAGGAGTTATTGATGAGTACAATGTTGGAATCTGCGATGAAGTTCTTCGATGCCTGTGAAACCGGCAAGGGCTGGGAGACCTGCAAGGGTTTTTGTCACGCGGACGCGTCCTTTTCGGCGCAGGGCGAAGCGCTGGCAGGCATCGATACCCTCGAAGGCTACTGCCAATGGATGCAGGACTTGCTGACACCTGTGCCCGACGGCCATTATGAGCTGAAGTTTTTTGCCGCCGATGAGGGCCGAAGTGCAGTTACTGCCGTCGCAGTCTTCCACGGTACCCAGACCGGCCCTGGCGGCCCGGTACCCGCCACGGGTAACACTGTTGCAGCGGACTATGCCTACTATATGAAGTTTGATGGGCCGCGCATCAAGCACATGACGAAGATCTGGAACGATACTGTCGGTCTGCAACAACTGGGTTGGGCGTAGAGTCCCAAAGGGTTTGTTTTGGTGATCTGGCAAAGCGCCAGAGCTGTGAGCCCCCTTGATATCTGAATCACTTGCGCCATCACGCGTATCAGGCGGGGCAATTGCGCGGGGGTCTGGGGTCACTCTGGCGCGAGGAACCAGACTTTCTGCTCCGGAAAGTGAATCACCATACGCAATTCTTCCAGCCAATCCAGGCCCAGTATCACCGCCGGTAGCTTATCGACGCCAAAGACTTCAAATACTGGAAGATCTGCCACCAGTACAGGGGCATTGCTCAGCTGTTGGCTGCCGATATCTACGTGGCGAATAACGGCAGTACCGGTTTTCAGTGGTGTATTGGTGCCACCCTGGACGACATCTCCGGCCGACAGGGAGCCCGGGTTCATGCCGAGCTTATACCCTAGTACCCAGTTGATTCTGGTTTTACGAGCGCCGGTGTCTATGACGGCGACCGCTTCTATATCGTTTAGCCTGATATTCACCGTAAGCAGGTCTCCGCTTGTCCTGGTTGCGGTTAAGAAAGGCTTGTCCGCAAGCTCGGAAAGCCGGGTGCCGATATCGAGCAAGCCAACTCTGCGTCCGGGAAAATCAAAATCCAGGATGGAGTTCCCAAAAACATCCAGCCCAACTATTCCAGGTAGTGCAGCGCCATCAACTCGAGGCGGCAGCACCACCGCCGATATAGGCTCAGTTGTTATCGTCCCCATGGTCAATGGGGGCAGCGTAACCATAGGTAGCTCCGCCGAGCCAGTTTGACCGACGAGTATCTCGCGCCCCGGCAACGCTCTCAGCCCTTGAGCCGCGGCAAATACCTCGTATACGGCACTGCCCTCGGCTCCGGTGTCCAGCACAAAAGAGAAGATACCGAGCCCCTCCAAACTGACGGGCACGGTCGCATGCCCTGACGGGGCAACAATAATTGGAATAAAGTCGTCCGACATGGCATTACTCGAAACCAATAAAATAAGAACAAGCGATGATAAGACTCGCTGCAATATCATGGCATCCGTAATATCTCTAGAGATAGCATCGTAGCGCTCAAGGGGCATTCTTTTCCATCACAATCATGCCGCCATTTTCCCGGAATGACACGATCGTATTTTGCGGCGGGGCACAACTTCAAAGCGATAAGATGGTAAAATTTCCAATAAGATTGCCGCCTCATTTTTGAGTGCAGTATAAAACGAGAGGTTCGTCGTCATGACAACGGATACAGGCAGCTTTTCTGTGGACCACCTGGCACAAACCCACGAGGTGTTTAACCAGTCCCGCCCCCTGGTGGATTACAACACTTACGAAGGCGACACCGCGCTGCGGCAAGCAGTACAGCGGCATGGGGCAGCCTGGGCCGAGGATTCCCTGTCGGCACACGGTGCGGTGACCGGTAGTGCCGGGGTGATTGACTGGGGCTTTCTCGCCAACGAATACAAACCCGGCTTCGACTCCCATGACCGCCAGGGCTACCGGGTGGACAGCGTGCGCTACCACGACAGTTATCACCAGCTGATGCGCCTGGCATTGGAGGATGCGGGCCTGCACAGTACACCCTGGGTCGAGCCCGGGCAGGGCGCCCATGTGGCCCGGGCTGCCCGCTACTATTTGCAGGGCCAGGTCGAGTCGGGTCACGGTTGCCCCGTCACCATGACTTTCGCGTCGGTGCCCACTCTGCGGCTCACCCCGGCCATTGCCAATGAATGGCTGCCAAAAGTGCTGGCGCGGGGCTATGACCCGCGCAATATACCTCACATGGATAAGGCTGCGTTGACTATCGGCATGGGTATGACCGAGAAGCAGGGCGGTTCCGATGTACGGGCCAACACTACCACCGCCAGGGCGCTGGGAGCTTCCGGCCCCGGCGAAGCCTACGCGCTGGTGGGCCACAAGTGGTTCACTTCCGCGCCCATGTGCGACGCCTTCCTGGTGCTGGGTAATACCAGTGTCGGCCTGAGCTGTTTCCTGGTGCCGCGCTGGCGCCCCGATGGCAGCAAGAACCCGATACAGGTGCAGCGCCTGAAAAACAAAATGGGCAACGTGGCCAATGCGTCCTCGGAAATCGAGCTGCGTGGTGCCCTTGGCTGGATGGTGGGTGCACAGGGCAGGGGGGTGAACGCCATCATCGAGATGGTTGCCATGACCCGCTTCGATTGCATGATAGGCTCCACGGCGGGTCAGCGTCAGGCGGTAGCCCAGGCGGTCAACCACGCCTTGGAGCGCAGCGTTTTCGGTAAGCGGTTGATCGACCAACCACTGATGCGCAATGTGTTGGCCGACTTGCAGCTGGAAGTGGAGGGCTCCCTGGCAATGACCATGCGTATGGGGGAAGCACTGGACCGCAGCCTGGCGCCGGGTGGCGATGATCACGACAAACTGTTGTTGCGTTTAGGGCTGCCCACCGGCAAGTACTGGATCTGCAAGCGTACGCCATTTCATGCCTACGAGGCGATGGAGTGTCTTGGAGGTAACGGCGTGACCGAGGATTTCATCCTCGCCAGGCTTTATCGGGATGCGCCTATAAACGCGATATGGGAGGGCTCGGGGAATGTGCAGGCGCTGGATATGCTGCGCGCTCTGGGTCGCAGCCCCGAGGTGTTGGACGCCTGGTATGTGGAGCTCGCCAAAACTCGTGGCGCCAGCCCTGTGTTGGATGCCGCCGTACTGTCGGTGCAAAACGCACTGCTGGATTCAGACGAGGTGGAATACCGGGCGCGGCGGCTGGTGGATCAGCTCGCCCTGACAATGCAGGCCAGTCTGCTGCTGCAAGCCGGAAATAATGCGGTGGCCGATGCGTTTATCGCCTCCCGCCTGGGGCAGGCGGGAGAGCGAAACTACGGTACGCTGCCTCGCGGGCTGGATGTGGCGACTATCCTGCAGCGTGCAAATCCTCACGATTTCTAGCTCGCGTTGCGCACACCCGGTTTGGCTGCAACCGGGGCCTCTTGCTAGCGGGGCGTGGCCTGGACTGTCAGTTGCTCACCCGGTCCAGAGTTGAGGCTTCCACCCCAATCGCGTTGCGGTACATGATGCCTATCCCGATAAGACAGGTGGGGAGTACCCAGATCAGCGGAATTCCCAGCAGTAGTACCGAACCGGTAGCGGCTAGCCCGCCCACAAGACCCAGGCCGAAAAAGGTAAACCATTTATGGGTTACCGTCTTGCGGGAGGTCTCCAGTGCCTCCCAGGGTCCAAGGCCCTTGTCGGCGACCAGCGGCAGTGCCAGTTGATAGGAAACAGCGAGGTAAATACCCGGCAGTACCAGCAGCAAAGTGCCAATCAGAACCATTATGGTCATGAGTATCCAGGTCAGCGCCAGTTTCAGGAAGCGGTCATACCAGGAGAACAGGCTGGTTGGAATCGCCTGCCGGCCCGAGGCAACCGCAACGCCGAGAAACATCAGTCCCACACCCAGCGGCAGGGTAAGCACGGTGGCCAGAATCTCGGCGAGGTTCTCACCGGGGGTAGATATCTGCACCCCCGCGTCGGGTGTGGGTACCGGCGCATCGCCGCCGAGGAACAGGCCCAACACAAGGGCGATGACAAAATGCACTGCTATATAAATGGCCGCGCCGATCCACAGGGCTCCCTTGTTGCCAGCGACGCGCCCCCAGGCTTCCTTTACCACCTCACTTAGCGATAATGGGTAAGTGCCAGCAAGTCCCTGCTCCAGGGTTCCCTGTCCCGGCCCTGGCTCTGTAGGTATGAGGCTCTCCGCAAGTGGCGACTGTGGGCTGGAGTCGGTCATATTAGTAATCCGTGTTTATTATCAGTTCTCGGAAAATATAGCATGAGATCATGTTGTGCGAACAAACTTTGCCGCCGTAAGTGTGATGCATTACCCCAATCTTGCTATATCGGCAAATCCTGACTATCTTGTTCTGTAACGGGAGTCATCTATGGCCGAAAAGCTCAATTCAGGTGCGCATTTTCCAGAACTTACCTTGCAGGTTGGTGATGGTACGTTGGCGTTGCCCGAGTTCAAAGATTCCGGATACAGCATCATCCTCTTCTACCGCGGCCACTGGTGACCTTTCTGCCGGCGTCTGTTAGACAGCTACGCTGAACGTTTTGATGCGTTTTCCAATCTTGGTACCCGGATCGTGGCGGCAAGTCATGACGCCCGGGACAAAGCTGAAGAGGTGGCGGCCGGGCTGCCTTTCCCGGTGGCCCACGAGGTAAGCCGGGAGCAAGGTGATGCGATCGGGGCCTGGTGGGATGAAAAAAGGGATTTCATACAACCGTCGGAGTTCATCCTCAACCATTCTGGCAGGGTAATGCACTCTACCTACAGCTCCTCTCCGGTGGGGCGAACAGATGCCCAGGAGGCGCTTGTTTTTCTTGGTTATCTGAGCTCCCGCAAGTAACTACCGTCGCAGCCCGGTCGCGTTTTTCTCAAGGTTTTAAGATGTTTTCACTGTGAGTTTGGTGGCCTCGAAGTCGCGGCGGCAACCCACTGCGCGTCTGGCATAACAAGGAAATGATTGTGCCCGACGGTCACTTCTGTACGGTAGGCTTCACAGGAGGATTGAGATGGAACACCCCCGGGATCACCATGGCGGCCACTGCCATGCCCATTCGGATTCAGTGAAACCGGTGCCTGCTGCGCCAGCCGGAACCCTCTATACCTGTCCGATGCATCCAGAGGTGCGACAGGAGGGGCCGGGTTCTTGCCCCAGGTGCGGAATGGCACTCGAGGCCGAGTCCCCAACGCTGGAGGAGGGTGATAACGTTGAACTGATCGATATGACCAGGCGCTTCTGGTTCAGCCTCGCCTTCAGCTTGCCGGTGCTGCTCATTAGCATGGGAGAAATGGTGCCTGCACTGGATCCAGTGCAGTGGCTAGGGCACAGGGCCTCTGGCTGGATCCAGTTTGCCCTGGCGGCGCCTGTTGTCCTGTGGGCCGGGCTGCCGTTTTTTGTGCGCGGCTGGCAATCACTGATCAACCGCAGTTTGAACATGTTTTCATTGATCTCCCTGGGTGTAGGTGCCGCCTTTTTATTCAGTGTGGTGGCCATCCTCATTCCCACCGCGCTGCCTGTATCATTTCGCATGGCCAATGGTATGCCGCCGCTGTATTTCGAGGCCGCCGCCGTTATTGTTGCGCTGGTGCTGCTGGGCCAGGTGCTGGAACTGCGTGCGCGCTCACAGACTTCTGGTGCTATTCGCTCGCTGCTGGAGCTTGCCCCCAAGATCGCACACCGGCTCGATACGCAGGATGTCGAGACCGATGTTGACCTGGAACAGGTTCAGGCTGGCGACCGCCTGCGTGTGCGGCCCGGGGAAAAGATACCGGTAGATGCCACGGTTCTGGAGGGGGAGAGTCATGTCGACGAGGCCATGCTGACCGGTGAGCCAGACCCCGTACATAAAACAGAGGGAAGCGTGTTGACCGGGGGCACCTTGAACGGCTCGGGCAGCCTGTTAATCCGCGCGGAAAAGGTGGGCGCGGATACCCTGTTGTCGCAGATCGTGCACATGGTGGCAGAGGCGCAGCGTTCCCGGGCACCGGTGCAGCGACTGGTGGATCAGGTCGCAGCCTGGTTTGTCCCTGCGGTCGTGCTGTCGGCGGTTATCGCTGCGAGTGTCTGGGCCCTGTGGGGTCCGCCGCCCACGCTCGCTCATGCCCTGGTCGTGGCAGTGTCAGTGCTCATTATTGCCTGCCCCTGTGCGCTGGGGTTGGCCACGCCCATGTCTATCATGGTCGGCGTGGGTCGCGGTGCCCATGAAGGTGTACTGATCAAGGATGCAGCCGCACTGGAGACGCTGGAAAAAGTCGATACGTTGGTGGTGGACAAAACCGGTACGCTTACCGAGGGCAAGCCGAGTCTGCAAATTGTAGTGCCTCTGTCCGGCTTCAGCGACACAACATTGCTCGGGCTTGCGGCGGCCGTCGAGGCCTCCAGCGAACATCCCCTGGCGCGTTCGATTGTCGATGGTGCGAAAGCACGGGGAGTCCCGGTCTTGTCGGAGTTAAGCGGTTTCGATTCGGACCCCGGTCTGGGGGTGTGGGGCGTACTTGACGGTCAGCAGGTACTGGTGGGAAATCTGCGCCTGATGCAGCGGGAGCAGATTGCAACTGCCGAACTCCAGGCCCTTGCTCAAAGCTATCGAGAGCAGGGGCAGACCACTGTGTTCGTAGCAGTAGATGGTCAACCCGCCGGCCTGTTGGGTGTTGCAGACGCGATCAAGTCCACTACCGCAGAAGCGGTAGCCGCGCTGCACGCGGAGGGTATTCGCATCATCATGCTCACCGGTGACAATGCGAAAACGGCGAAAGTGGTGGGGGATAAGCTCAATATCGACGAGGTGGTGGCCGACGTATTGCCGGTAGATAAGGCGGACGTTGTAAAGCGTCTGCAGGCGCAGGGTCGGATCGTGGCGATGGCCGGTGACGGCGTTAACGATGCGCCGGCTCTCGCCCTGGCCCATGTCGGCATCGCAATGGGTACTGGCACTGACGTGGCAATGCAATCTGCCGGTGTGACCCTGCTCAAAGGTGACCTGAGGGGAATTACAAAAGCCCTGCGTCTGTCGCGCCTGACCATGAGCAATATCCGCCAGAATCTGTTCTTCGCCTTTGTCTACAACGCGCTGGGAATACCGGTGGCAGCGGGTGTACTGTACCCGTTTTTCGGGGTGCTATTATCGCCTATGATCGCCAGTGCGGCCATGAGCCTGAGCTCGGTGTCAGTGATTGCAAACGCATTGCGGCTGCGCAAGGCGTCAATAGTGAAACCAGGGATGTTAGCGAAGAATATTTAGCCCTTGCGCTTCATTACCAGAGCGCCCAACACAACCCCCGCGATGTTTGCCAGGCCGTCCAGTGCCGACATATCCCTGCCGGGGACATAGTGTTGGGCCAGTTCTATCAGGCCGCTGTAGGCAATGATGCCGACGCACACATGCAGATAATACTTTTTGTTGGCCAGCATACGGTAAGCGAATACGGCGAATATATAATAGACAAGCAGGTGAGTGACTTTGTCGAGATTCGCTACATTTTCGTTGCTGCCCGGGTATAGCGATGCAATTGTAACGATAGCTGTGTATATGACAAAAACTGTGGTGTGCATAAGTTAACTTCAGGTGATCGGTCGCCTCATGACGACGATTGGATTGAGTGCCGTGCACGGTATCAAATTCGCAGGACATTACCAATTGTCGTATTGCAGTGCTTACTATCCTGTTTCTCCCCGGCCCAATTTTAAGCGCTTGACCTTCCTATAACTGGAACGATTACAGTATCTCCAGACATTGAAGGGAGAGTGCCATGCAAGAAATTCTACCGCTGTTTTTACCGATATATTTCCTGCTTTTCTTCGGCTTTGCGTTCCTGTGGCGAACCTGGAAAACCTATCGTTTGACGGGGGTAAACCCCTACCGCCTGCTGGGTAATCCCGGCCCGGAAGAGATTACCAGCCGATATTTTCGGCTGCTGCCGTTGTTGTCGCTGCTGGTGATGGCGGTGTATTTATCGTCCGGGCAATATTACGCCTATCTTGCACCTCTGTACTGGCTGCACAGTGAGTTCATGCAGCTGCTCGGTATGGTGATTATGTCCACTGCGCTGGTAATCATTGTGGTCGCCCAGGGACAGATGGGTCAATCCTGGCGCATTGGTGTCGACTATGACCACCGTACCGAGTTCGTGCAGCAGGGGCTGTTCAGGTACTCTCGCAACCCCATTTTTGCGGGAATAATGTTAAGCGTGATCGGTTACTTCCTGGTATTACCCAACGCCATCACCCTGTTAATTATGGTGCTCGACCTGGCCTTGATACAGGTACAGATACGCCTGGAAGAGCAGCACCTGGCGGCAGAGCACGGCGATGTGTACCAACGCTACTGTGAAAATGTGCGGCGTTGGGTCTAGTGTTAAAAATGGAAGCTGAAGCGGTGCCGCCCGTATTGGCGCACATGTGCTGCCATTGACACACCGTTAGTCCGTAACGATAATAGTTCTCATTAGTATTACTATTACGTTTAAAAATGGATTGCCGGGAAATCAATATGTGTACACACAGACTCAAACTGTCCTTGCTGGCTGCGGGCTTTCAACTGGTAGCGTTACAGCAGGCAGTCGCCGCGGAGACTGACGATTCGGCCGGGCTTGAGGAGGTACTGGTTACCGGCAGTTACCTGATCCGCGATGATATGGATATGGCCACAGGTCTCGGCCTGACACCACAGGAGACGCCCCAGTCCGTCAGTGTCATGACCTCGCAACGAATACTCGATCAGCAGCTGGATACTATTACCGAGGTTATTCAAAACGCCGTGGGAATCTCGACTGATGATGTGGACAATGTTCGTCATACATATTACGCGCGTGGCTTCGAGGTCAAAAACTATCAGGTGGATGGCGTACCCCTCGCATGGAGCCTGGCGGGCGATTCCGGTGAGACCGTCGCCGACGCTGCGGTGTATGAGCGCGTGGAGTTCGTGCGAGGCGCCACGGGCTTGATGACCGGCGCTGGCGAACCCTCGGCTTCGATTAATCTGGTACGCAAGCACGCGGACAGTACCGAATTCAAAGGATATATCGACGCTGGCGTAGGGCGCTGGAATAATGGCCAGGTGAGTGCTGACCTCGCCTCCGGCCTGAACAGCGAGGGCAGTGTGCGCGGCAGGGTTGTGGCCAAGGTTGCGCAAGGAGATTCTTACGAGGATCTCTACGAGAAGGAAAAAGCGGTTTTCTATGGGGTGTTGGAGGCGGATATCAGTGCCGTCACGCTGTTGCGAGTCGGCGCAAATTACCAACGCAACGATCCTACATCACCCACCTGGGGTGCGCTGCCAACCTGGTTTTCAGACGGCAGTCGCACCGACTGGAGTCGTTCCACCACCACGGCGGCAGACTGGACCAAATGGCGCACTACCAGCGAAAACTATTTTGTTAACCTCTCCCACAGTTTCGCCAATGGCTGGCAACTGGTGGCGAATTATAATCGCCTTGAATACAAACAGAGCACCCGCCTGTTGTACCTTTATGGCGATGTGGACAAGGCCAGCGGAGAGGGGCTCGCCTCCTACCCTTACCGCAGTGAGGGTGATAGCACCCAGGACAGCTTCGATTTACAGTTGCGCGGTGAATACAATCTGTTCCAGCGGGAGCATGAATTCGCCATCGGTGCTCTATACAGCGAACAAAAAGCGGATACGACAAGCTACGCGGCACTGGACTATCCTCCCGTGGGAAACTTTTTTGAATGGACGGGCGCCTACCCACAGCCCGCCTGGTCCGACACCGGTAGTACCGAAGTAGACCTGAAAACTGAGCAACAGGGCGTATATGGTGCAACTCGCCTGCAATTCTCCGACAAACTGAACGTTATTGTCGGGACCAGGCTGTCCAGTTGGCAGCGCAAGGGCCTCAACTACGGCGAAGAACTGGATTTCAGTGATGACAATGAACTAATCCCCTACGCTGGAGCGGTCTATGAAATCACGGCACAACACCGCGCCTATGCCAGCTACACTGAGATATTTCAACCGCAGAGCGCCCGCGACATTAATGGTAGCTACCTGGATCCCATGATTGGCGAAAGCACAGAGCTCGGGCTTAAAAGCAACTTCTTCGACGACAGCTTACAAACCTCCATTGCGTTGTTTCAAATCAAGCAGGACAATTTCGCCCAGGCCACCGGTGAGGTGATCCCCGGCACCATCGAGGAGGCTTATCGCGCGGTCAACGGCACCAAAACAGAGGGTTTTGAATTCGAAGCAGTGGGCGCGCTGAGCCCGAGCTGGCAGGTCAGTTTCGGTTATACCCGGTTCAAGGCAGAGGATGCAGACGGGATAGACATCAATACCCACCACCCGCGAAAACTGCTCAAGTTGTTCACGAGCTACCAGTTCCCCGGGGCGCTGCAGGGGCTCACCATCGGCGGTGGTGTTAACTGGCAGGGTGAGATCTACTCAAACATTATTAACCCGGCTACCGGTGAGGATGCGCGGCTTGTGCAGGATGATTACGCACTGGTCAGCCTGATGGCACGCTACCGCTTTAATGAGCATCTCTCCACGCAGCTCAACGTGGAAAACGCCTTCGACGAAACCTACTACAGCCAGGTGGGGTTCTTCGACCAATACCGTTATGGCATGCCGATGAATTACAGTTGGCACCTGAACTACCGGTTCTGAGACTGGTTGTCCGGTGTTTTCAATTATAGCGTTACTGCTGATCTCGGCGGGTGTGACCGGTCTCTACTTTTCCTGGCGGCGCACGGGTCCGGGCAAACACTGGGTGGTGGCAGGCAGTTGGCTGCTGATCGCGCTGTCTCTGGGGTTCTGGAGCCGTGCCTGGGGTTTGGAATTCGGCATCGTATACAGCTGCCTGGCCCTGAGCCTCTGTGGTGGGCTGGTGTTGCTGCTCAATTACGAGGTGCGTGAGCGCAAGCAGGTTCGACCTGTTGAAACACAGCTGGTTGTGATCAACCCCCGGTCCTGGGGGCGACACATAATGCTTCTGGTCACAGTGCTTCCTGTGGCCGGGGCTGTTGCTGTTATGGGGTCAGTTCTGATGGCCAGTTGGTTGCCCTGGCAAACAGTGAATGCAATGGTGTTCGCTGTTTTTATGATACCCGTTGTATGGGGGCTGGCAGCCTATTGGGTCTGCGCTGACCCAATGCCGGCTCGGCCCGCCTGCACACTGTTGTCAGTGGCGCTCCCCCTGGCGTTGTATCTCTATCTGTGAGACTTAAATGAAGTTAATGCTATCCCCGGCACTGGTCAGACAATCCCTGGCCAGCCATTCGTGGCTGGGCCTGCTGGCCGGAGCTATGATGTATCTGGTGTGCCTTTCCGGCACGCTTGCAGTGTTCTATCCGGAGTTGGAGCGCTGGGAGCAACCCGAGGTGCAAGAGTATCGTGACATTGATCCCTCGCTGCTCGATGCCGCCTACAGCGAGGCAATCGCGCGTGACCCCGGTGAGACTGAACATGTGTTTATCGGCTTGCCCCACAGTGACATGCCGCGTGCTACGGTGGCCACCGACAATATGGGTTGGTTCGTTAACCGTGATGGCAGCCTCGGGGAGGCGGTAGCACATGATTGGACACATATCCTGCTGCATCTGCACCTCTATCTGCACCTCCCGGAGAGTTTCGGGATGGTCGTTGTCAGCCTGTTGGGCGTTCTGTTGTGTGGGCTGATCGTCTCCGGTCTGATGGCCCACCCGCGTCTGTTTAAAGACGCATTCAGCCTGCGCCTGCTGGGGTCAAAACGTATGGAGCAGGTGGATATCCACAATCGCCTGAGCGTTTGGGGCGCACCCTTTCATCTTATGATTGCGATAACCGGGGCCTATTTCGGCCTGGCTGCGCTGATTTCTCTGGCCATTGCCCAGGTTTACTACGATGGCGACACCGACCGGGTGGTCGCTGATCTCTTCGGAGCGGAACCGCAACTGGAGCAGGTACTGGAGCCCTCGGCGGCCATCGGCAGGGCCGTGCTACAGGTGCGTGAACTGGCTCCACAGAGCAGCCCGTTCTACGTGACCCTGGAAGAAGTCGGCAGCCCGGCACAGTTTATGCTGGTGGGGGCAGGCTACCCCAGGCGTTTAATTTATGCGGAGCAGTTTCGCTTTGACAGTGCGGGTAACTACCTGGACACGGTCGGGTTTGCCGATGGGGAAGCCGGCAAGCAGGCAATTTTTTCTGTCTACAGGCTGCACTTTGGCCACTTTGGTGGGCTGCTGACCAGGCTCGCTTACGTCTTACTGGGTCTGGCATTGACGGTGGTGTCGGTGTCGGGCATTAATATCTGGTTCTCGCGGCGCAAGCAGCGCGATTCCCTGAACAGCCTCTGGACCGGCTTCGTCTGGGGGACACCGTTGGGCCTGGCCGCCAGCGCTTTTTTCCAGGTAATACTTTACGTCCCTGCTACGGCTATCTTCTGGGCTTTGTTACTGTTGGCCTGCGGGTTCAGTCGCCTGCTGGATGATGACCGCCGCAGCCGACGCTACCTGCTCGGGGCCAGTGCTGTGGTAACGTTTATGCTGGTGTTAGCACATGCTGTGAAGTTTGGCGCCCATGCATTCAGCGGTGCCGCGCTGTGGGTGAATATCGCTTTGCTCATTACCGCAGCTGGCCTGGCTTTTGGCAGCAAAGCCTCGGCTGCTGCAGCAACAAACTAAAACTGACTGTTTACAGCGGGCGCACCTGGCCGATAAGCGGGGTTTTAACCGGCGTTGCCAATCCATAAAAAACGACAATGCCATTGCCGCCACCGTTGGTAGACAATTTTCTGTCGGGGTTGTCTGACACTACGGTTGCGCCCACATTCCAGTTATTAGCCGTCCATACGTTACCTGCAGAATCGATGCCGGCATCGGTCAACATGGTGCTCACGCTACTGGTGTAGTTATGAATGATATCGCCGGTCTGCAAGCCCGCTGGACATTTTGTTTTATCAGCGCCACACATATAGGCAACACTTTCACCCTGGAAATTGGATACCCAGACATTGTCACTACCATCGACAGTCACGCCCCATGGCACATTGATTTCGCCATTGTTACCCGCAAACCCTTTGCGATTGTCCTGTGTTCCGTCCGGTTTTATCAGGCTGACCAGGCCGGTGGGCATCTTGTCTGCATTTTTGAGCAAATTCTCATAGGCGATGTAGAAACTTTTCATGATAGACACTTCACCCTTGGGGAACGTTGGCCTGGGAAAATCCAGACTCATATTGCTCGCTACCCAGGCGTTCCCTTTGCTATCCAGCGCGATACCGCGTACACCAAGGCCGACGAATATTTGCTTTGCCTGTTCGGGGTGGTCGGTGGGAAACATGGTGACATTGTCGCCGCGCGAATTGGTCACCCAGACCCGCAGTTGATTATCCACTGTTACGCCGAAGGGGGAGTGCAGGCCCTTTACTTTGACTATGCGGCCCGCATCGGGGTCGCCCTTGGGGAAATATTGCAGCTGGTCTTTGGTTGCATCGGCGACCCATACATCGCCATTGGGGGCCACTGCCACACCTTGTCCCTGACCTATTTGGCCATTGAGCGTGATGCCGTCTGCGGGGCCGACCGGCTTGCCGTCGAAATCGAACACGCCGATTCGACTATTGAATGATGATAACCACACCCTGTCATTACTGACGGCTGTGCCCCAGCCGACACCGTCAATACCCATGCCGGTGAACCCGGAAATATCAGGCGAAAGCGCTTTACCATTCGGTGCCAGTTTGACGAGATTTCCGCCAATACCGTTGATGGCACCGGACTGTGAGCCCGGCATCCAGTTTTGCCCACTCCACATATTGCCGTCGGCATCGAATGTAATGCGACCCGGGCTGTAAATGCCCCCGCGGGTGAAGCGCAGAGACAGCGCGAAATCATCGGGCGCGTAGCTCAAGTAGGGCAGGTAGGTAACATCGGCCCGACGCTGTTCTGGATTGGCAGTTACAGGCGCGGGATACGAGTCGGCGAACAGGCTAAACAGATCACCACTGTGCTGCCAGGGTTGCTTGGCAATGCTCTGGATGGCATCCAGCGTGGTGGCATTATCTGGCGCAAACATCGTCACAAATCGGCTGCATGCGGCGTCTTTATCCGGTATTGCACACAGGGACACAAGATTCGCCAGGGTATTGATTCGCGCCAGGGTTGTGGACTCTGTGCTGTTATTGGCGTCCACAATGACTTCACCCCAACCCCCGGTGTGAAGATTCGCAAAATTAGGTACGTTGCCGGCGGCAATCTTTAACCCGAGGGCAGGGCCGGAAATTGTAGTGCCATTAATGAATTGGGCATGGGTAAAGACGGACGCAACTGTGGTTAATTCGTTGACCACAAGAGGAGCCGAAGAACTTTCACCCAGTACCGACAGTAACGCCAACTGGTCCTTCTGAGCGGTGACATAGTAGATGGCACCCGGGCCGGCAGAACTGATTACACTCTCGAACGCGAAGCGCCCCTCTGTATCGGTTTGCAAGGACTGGATGGCCGTTGCCTCGTTGCCACCACCGGTCTGCCACAAGGTAACTGATGAGTCCGGGAGGGCATGGCCTGCTGCCGTAACAGCCCCGGTGATAGCGTCATCGTTTGACGCGGCTGTCACTGTGTTGGTGGAAGTTGTTGCGCTGACCAACAGAGAGATACTGAGGCTGAGTTTTAGTAAATTATTCATCGCGATAGTTATTTTATTCCGATTATTGCATGTAGTAAAAGGTAGAAAATCCAGTCACTAATCTACTATGGCGGTATGATCCGCTGCAACTGTAAGTTACCGAAAACGGACTTTTACGAGCGCATGATCCGGGCGTGATCAGTCCCGTTTTCATGTCGTATTCTACCGCGGTCTCATAGGTGAAATTCGCAGGATCAGGATTGCTCTACCATTGCTTTGAGAAAACTTAAGGAATTGAGCTTGCCAGAGCAGAAGTGTCCGATGCGCAGCCCGTGCACTCTTGCTAGGGTGTCAGCTTTCTGATATAAAATTGCGCTCAAATATTCTCCCCACGGCTACTCGAAAATTCACTTTTCATATGGTGGACACAGGGCTGTCTGCATTGGGAAAACCTTTTTCTCAGAGTGCTGTATGAATCGATATTTTTCTCACATGTTGTGCGCAATATTACGTCTTGTTTTCGCGCGGGGGGAAGGCCACGCGCTGCCAGGTTCGCGTGACATAAAATCATGACTGAGTCGGACGTAACTGTGATATCCAGGTCAGTGTGGACCTGGGTTGTTCCGCTGGCTGCGGCGTCACTGCTGTTGGCCAAGTTTCTCTTTCCCGTTCTCGGAACCATGGCGAGCTGGTTGGATGTGCTGACGCTGATAACATTGTTTGCGACAGTGTTTGCATCTGTTTATCACGCTGAAGTAATTGCCCATTCTCTGGGGGAGCCCTACGGCTCATTGGTGCTCGCTGCGGCGGTTACTGTTATCGAGGTCGCGCTTATCATTTCGGTGATGCTTTCGGGCGCGGATGGTGTTAGCGAGATTGCACGAGATACAGTTTTTGCAGCTGTGATGATTGTGCTCAATGGCATTATGGGCGTCTGCCTGCTCGCCGGTGGGTTGCGCTACCACGAGCAGGGTTTTCAGGTGCACGGCGCTACCGGTGCGCTGGGTGTGATAGGCACGCTGGCCACGCTGGCATTGATACTTCCCAACTACACGCAAGCTGCCCCTGGGCCGGTCTATTCAGCCCCTCAACTGATATTTGTTGCGGTAGTTTCTCTGGCTCTTTATGGGTTGTTTCTGTTTGTCCAGACGAAGCGACACCGGGGCGACTTTCTCGATGTCGAGCGTGATGACAGCGGCTCTCATGGCATAACACCTGCCGGATCTATGCTGGCAGTGAGCTGGATTTTGCTCCTGGTGGGACTGGTTTGCGTGATTCTTCTGGCCAAGAGCCTGACGCCATCCATTGAGTCTGCGGTATTGGGTGCAGGGCTGCCGCCGGCGTTTGTGGGTGTTGTGATAGCGGTAATTGTACTTCTGCCGGAAGGCTTGTCGGCGCTGCGCGCAGCGAAATCCAATAGCCTTCAAACCAGTTTGAACCTGGCGCTTGGGTCGGCTTTGGCTAGTATCGGTATGACCATTCCTGCAGTGGCCGCTGTCTCGCTTTTAATCGGCCTGCCCATGGTGCTGGGGCTGGAAGCAGAACACATTGTGTTACTGGTGCTGTCGTTGTTTATCAGTACATTGACATTGGCTACGGGGCGTACGACGGTATTACAAGGTGGCCTGCACCTGGTTATTTTCGCTGCATTTCTTGCTATTGCTGCGGTCCCATGAATAATTTGCTAAACGGGTGATTGTTGGTTGCTATCGTCTCTTTCTCAAATACCGCGTTGTGCCTCAATAGCTCGTACGCTTTCCGGGTTTATGGTGGTGCTTTACTGTGTGAATTTGCTAACAAACCGGAAGCCTGAGTGAAGGTTCAACTGGACCTTTCCACAACTATCTTGGTGTAATTGGTTCCTATCACTCGCGGAGTCCAATAATATGGCGGATGGACAGTGATCATGATAATTCTACCAAGGCTTATTTATGCGGTTGAGATCTAACCCCACACCCTTCGCGTTCCTGCGCCTGTCACTAATCCTGGCAGCAGTAACACTCTTCCTGGCAGCGTGTAGCAGCTCCGAGGCACCAGCAAAGGTTCCACCACCTGTTGCTGTAACTGCGCTGACGATTAAACCTGCAGACGTTCCCGTTACGACTATTTTTGTCGCTCAAACACAAAGTTCCCAGGCGGTAAATATCCAGGCCCGTGTTTCCGGTTTCCTTGAGAAGCGTGTCTATACGGAGGGGTCCAGGGTGAAGGCTGGACAGATTCTCTTTGAAATGGACAAAAGGCCGTTCCAGGCGCAAGTGGATGGGGCTGCTGCGGCCTTGCAGCGAAACGAGGCAGCTCTGGAAGTGGCGCGCGCGAATCTGGCGCGCACCAAACCGCTGGTTGAACTGAATGCATTATCACAGCGGGATCTCGATGATGCGCGCGGACAGTTCGAGCAATCGGCTGCGGCCGTGGCGCAATCGAAGGCACAGTTGGATTCGGCGCAGCTGGATTTGTCTTACGCTACGATCCTGTCACCTGTGGATGGTGTCAGCAGTTTTTCGGCGGTGGCCGATGGCACCTACCTTGATGCCATGAACGCCCAGCTGACAACGGTTTCAGTGCTCTCTCCCATGTGGATAAATTTCAGTTTGTCTGAAAATGGGATGGAGCGTATCCGTCGAGAGGAAAAAGCAGGGAGGCTCAAGCCACCCAAGGATCATCAGTTTACTGTTGAAGTCGAACTCGTCGATGGCAGCCTGTTTCCGCAAACGGGCACAATCGATTTTGCCGACCCCTCATATAACCCTGAAACAGGGACTTTCCTGATTCGAGCGGTGGTCGATAACCCCGAGGGTGTGCTGCGCCCCAACCAGTATGTGCGCACGCGGCTGGTCGGCGCCACGCGTCCCAATGCCGTTCTCGTTCCCCAGCGGGCAGTGCAGCAAAGCGCAAAGGGGCACTTTGTCTGGATTGTGAACGATTCCCAGCAAGCGGAGATGCGCCCGGTCGATGTCGGCGATTGGTATGGGGACAACTGGTTTATCGATGAGGGACTTGCCAGCGGTGACCGTGTTGTTGTCGACGGCGCCTTGCGTCTGGCGCCCGGCACGGTGGTTGATGTGACAGATGCAGCGGGCTCCAAGAGCACCACCCCGTCAACTTCGACGACAAGCAAGTAAGCGGGGCCCGGCGCTAATGTTCTCGCGATTCTTTATCGAACGACCGATTTTTGCCAGCGTAGTGGCGATTGTTTTGTGCCTGGCAGGTGCAGTGTCCATGTCGGTGCTGCCGGTGCAGCAGTATCCCACCATTACCCCGGTGCAGGTGAATGTCTCTGCAACCTATCCGGGAGCGGATTCGAAAACTCTGGCCGATTCCGTGGCCGCACCCATCGAAGCGCAAATTAATGGTGTCGACAATATGCTGTATATGACGTCCACCAGTTCGGCGTCCGGTCAGTTGTCGATGACGATTTACTTTTCACTGGACACCGATCCTGATATCGCCCAGGTACAGGTGCAGAACCGGGTCAATCTTGCGCTGCCGCAATTGCCAACGGCGGTGACACAGCAGGGTGTCTCGGTGCAGAAGAAGTCATCATCTATCATGATGTTGATCGGAGTATACGGTAAAGGTGAGCGGTACAGCGCTGACTACATTGCCAATTACGCCAATGTTTACATTCTGGATGCGCTCAAGCGGGTGCCGGGTGCGGGGCAGGCGCAGATTATGGGTGTGCCCGATCAGGCCATGCGCATTTGGATGAATCCGGACAGGATGGCTTCGCTGGGTATTACCACCAGCGATATATCCAGTGCTATAAACAAGCAGAATGCGTTGTTCGGCGCTGGTCAGATCGGCCAGCAGCCAAGCGACGGGCCGGTGCAATTAACATTGCCGGTGGTGACTCAAGCTCCTTTCGTAGATCCGAAGCAGTATGAGAATATTATTCTGCGTGCTGACCCGGATAATAGCGCCATCGTAAGAATCGGGGATGTGGCCCGCGCCGAGGTCGGGCTGCGCCAGTACATAGTCGATTCCAAGCTGAATGGGACTGCGGCCACGTTTATCGCCGTTTACCTGCAGCCAGGTGCCAACGGCCTCAAGGTCTCTGCGGGGGTCCGCAAGACACTGGAAGACATGAAGTCGCGATTTCCAGAGGGGCTGGACTATATCGTTTCGTTGGATACCAACGATTTTGTAAAAATCTCGATTGAGGAAGTCATACACACCCTGATCGAAGCGGTGTTGTTGGTTGTGCTGGTGGTGTTCCTGTTTCTGCAGAGCTTCCGCACCACGATTATCTGTATGGTAGCTATTGTGGTGGCATTGATAACCACTTTTGCGGGCATGCTGGCGCTGGGTTTTTCTATCAACCTGATTACACTTTTTGGCTTGGTGCTCGCCATCGGTATGGTGGTGGATGATGCAATCGTCGTAGTTGAAAACGTAGAACGGAATATGCATGATCACAATCTTCCACCCAAGGAAGCCACGATCAAGTCCATGGGCGAGATATCCACGTCCCTGGTAGCCGTCGTCCTGGTGATGGCCTCGGTGTTCGTCCCCGCCGCCTTTCTGCCTGGCACCACCGGTCAGCTGTACAAACAATTTGCAGTGACCATTGTGGTATCGGTTATCATCTCCGGGTTTCTTGCATTGACGCTCACGCCTTCCATGTGTGCAATTCTGCTGAAGCATAACCCGCCGGCACAGAAAGGCTTCTTCGCCTGGTTTAATCGGCAAGTGGACGCGACTACCCGAGGCTTTGGGCACGCGGTTGAGCTGGTCATCAAGCGTTGGGTTATTGCGCTGGGGCTACTGCTCTTTTTCCTCTGGAGTATTTACCATTTGTTTTCGATCACGCCGACTGGCTTTGTCCCGAATGAGGATCAGGGCTATGTTATGGCGGCGATAATTATGCCCGAGGCTGCCAGTATCGAACGTACCCAGGCTGTCGCCGAAAAAGTGGATGCGGTTTTCGCCAAAATTCCCGGCGTAGATACACGCTCCATGATCACCGGCTACAGCCTGCTTGACAGTGGCTTCAAGACCAATGCCGGCACGTTCTTTGTAACGCTCAAGGATTTTAAGGAACGATATGATTCGACCACAACAGCGCGCGAGGAGAATGCGCGGGCTGTGTTGATGACCCTCGCCAGGGAAACTGCCGATATTAAGGAGGCCATTATCTATCCGGTAGCACCGCCACCGATTCCCGGTATTGGTTCAACCGGTGGTGTCGAGTTCTGGATTCAGGATACCGGTGCCGGCGATCCATCTCAGCTCGACGCTGTAACAAAAGGCTTTCTGGCAAAGGCGGCAGAGCGGCCCGAGCTTACCCGCGTGTCGTCCACGTTCCGGGCCAACACGCAGCAGCTGCGTGTGAATGTCGACCGCGACAGGGCCACGCTGTTGGGTGTGCCGGTGGAGGATGTCTACAACGCCATTCAGGCGCAATTCGGTTCGCTGACTGCCAGCCAGTTCAACCAGTTCAGCCGTGTGTGGTGGGTGATTCTGCAATCCGATGCCAAATACAGACAGGATCCGGAAGATATCAAGCGCCTTTATACCCGTTCAAGCAACGGCAAGATGGTCCCGCTCTCCGCGATCGTCACCACCGAGTGGGTCTCCGGTCCGGATATGTTGCCACATTTCAATGGCTTCCCGGCTGCCAAGGTTAACGCCAGCGCTGCTGAGGGTTACAGTTCCGGTGATGCCATTGCCGCGATGGAGGCCGTCGCTGACGAGGCGTTACCGCAGGGCTACACCTACGGTTGGTCTGGTATCGCGTTTGAGGAACAGCAATCCGGTGGCACCTCGATGATCGCCTTTGTCTTTGGCCTCATTATCGTTTTCCTGGTACTCGCTGCGCAGTATGAATCCTGGACTTTGCCTGGTGCCGTGATGTCAGCAGTGCCCTTCGGAATACTCGGTGCACTGTTGATGATCACAGCCAGAGGCCTGGAGAACGATGTGTACTTCCAGATCGGATTGTTGGTGTTGATCGGGCTGGGCGCCAAAAACGCCGTGCTGCGCGTATCTGCCGCTGTGGATTTCCGCAAACAGGGCAAATCGATTATGGAAGCCACAGTGCTGGCAGGTGAGCAGCGGCTGCGCCCCATTATCATGACATCACTGGCTTTTGCCGCGGGTTGCCTGCCGCTGGCACTGGCGATGGGCGCGGGTGCGAACGCGCGGCACTCCATCGGCACGGGCATTATCGGTGGCATGATTGGCGAAACCACACTCGCAATGCTGTATGTCCCGCTGCTTTTCTATCTCTTTGACAGTTTCGCCGAGCGCAACAAAAAAGACGTGAAATCGCCCGAAGACGGCAAAGACAGTGTAGCGAATCCGAAATTGCCAGGGGAGGGTGACTGAGATGCCGCATCCTGAGCTAAAACGGATTCGCTCCGCATTTCGCCTGCCCGGCGCAGATCGTAAAAAGACAGGCTTTGCCGCGTTGGCACTGTTGATACTGCTGAATGGCTGTACCTTGAGCCCGGACTATCAAAGACCCGAGGTGGAAATCCCCTCCGCCTATCGTTACGAGCCAAAGGCTGTCGCGGCGACTGCCAATACCGTGTGGTGGCAGCAGTTTGGCGACCCGGTTCTTGATGAACTGATTGAAACTGCGCTGGCCAACAACTACAACGTGCAGATCGCTGCAGCGAATGTCGAACAGGCCATTGGCATTGTCACCCAGACCCGCTCTGCGCTGTTTCCTCAGGTGGGTTATGGGGTCAGTGGAGAAAAGCTGCGTTCCCCGGACGCCAGCCTGGCGGGTAATCTCCCGAATCCCCAGGAGACTTATCAGGCCCTGCTGTCCGCCAGTTGGGAGCTGGACCTGTGGGGGCGAATTCGAAGTTTGTCAGAGGCAACCCAGGCGAACATGCTCGCCACCGAGGAGGCGCGCCGTGGTGTGATTCTTACGCTGGTGTCGTCAGTCGCGAGCAGTTATATCACCTTGCGCGGACTGGATGAGCAACTGGCAATCAGTCAACGTACGCTAGTGGCGTACGGCGAATCCGCTCATCTCTATCAGCTGCAGTTCAAGTATGGCCAAACATCGCTAATGACTGTTGCGCAGACGCAGTCGCAGTATGAGCTGGCCGCAACGCAGATTCCGCTGATCGAATCCCAGATTGCCCAATTGGAGAATGCCCTGTCGGTACTGCTGGGTCGCAATCCAGGAGACATCGCGCGTGGAAAGCCAATCTCGGAGTTGTCTGCACCCGCTGTGCCACCCGGGCTACCCTCAGAGTTGCTGGAAAGGCGTCCGGATCTTGTGCAGGCCGAGCAGCTGTTGATCTCTGCCAACGCGCAAATCGGCGCCGCCAAAGCGCAGTATTTTCCTACCATTTCATTGACGGGAGCCTACGGTAGCGCGAGCTCCAGCCTGTCTGATCTGTTCAAGGGCTCTACACGTACCTGGAATTACGCCGGCCAGATTGCAGGGCCGATTTTTACCTTTGGCGCTGTCAGTGGCCAGGTGACGCAGGCAGAGGCGGCACAACAAGCGGCGCTGGCAAGCTACAAGCTTGCCGTACAGAACGCCTTTGCAGATGTCGACAATGCCCTGGTCGCAAACCTGAAAATCGGCGAGCAGTTGGCGGCCCAGCAGCGGCTGGTGTCAGCGCTTACTGACTACGAACGACTGGCGAAACTGCAATACGATGGCGGCTATGTACCTTACTCCACCGTGTTGCAGGCCCAGCAGACCCTGTTTCCTGCTGAGCTGACACTGGCTTCCTTGCGCGCCTCAGCGCTCAGCTCATCAGCCGATATTTATAAGGCCATGGGCGGCGGCTGGATCGATGAGGCCGACAAGCTGGTCGGCACCGCGCCACCTCCGGTGGAAGATGCCGCGGGTGTACCGCCGCTGTTTTGAGGGTATTGCCAACTTGGGTAGCCAAAATCACGTGAACGGATAGGGAGGTAATCGTGCAGCAGACCAAGAGAATTGCACTTCTTATTGACTGTGACAATGTCAGCCACACCGCTATAGAGGGTGTGTTGGAGGAGTTGGCAAAATACGGAACCGTAAATGTTCGCCATGCTCACGGTGACTGGAAAAGCCCTTCCTTGACGGGTTGGGCAGAAAAGCTGCACCCCCACGCCATCCGACCGATGCAACAGTTTGCCTACACCAAGGGGAAGAACGCCACGGACTCGGCCATGATCATAGACGCCATGGATCTTCTTTACAGTGGCAACGTTGATGCCTTTGCTTTGATGACCAGTGACAGCGACTTTACCCCCCTGGTGCTGAGGATTCTGGAAAGCGGTTTTCCGGTTTATGGTTTCGGGGAGGCGAAGACTCCCAGGCCGTTTGTCGATTCATGTTCCCCATTTATTTATATCGAGAACCTGGTTTCCGCTGGCGAGGGTGAGACAGAGAAGGGCTCTGCCCCCAGCAAAAAAACCAAGGCGAAGCTGCGGCAAGACAGCGCATTGGTCAAACTGCTTAGAACCGCCGTTGACCAGGCCGCAGATGACGATGGTTGGGCCAATATGGGGCAGGTAGACAGCTATATCTCCAATAACAATAGTTCCTTCTCATCAATCAACTATGGATACAAAAGAGTCAGCGATCTTATGAAAGCAACCGAGCTATTCGAGATCGAGTTGAGAAATGGTACAGCCATGTATATTCGAGATCTAAAAACCTGAGCTAAATCAAAATCAAGCCTGGGTGAATTACATTCACGCACTATCGATTCGCGAGTTTTTACCCATTTTCCGGTAATACTCCTTTTTACCACATCTATAGTACATACTGTTCCTGCGCTTATTTGTCGAGGACTCTTTTCATGTGGTTAACGACCCGCTGTGATTTGGCGTTCGATATTACCGTGCCCACGCCCTTTGTGTTGATGCTGCGACCGCGCAGCGGTGCCCAGCAATGGATTGCCAGCGAGCAGTACGATCTTTCTCCGACTGTGCCGGCATTCGAATTTACCGATAGCTATGGCAATCTGTGCCAGCGGCTTGTTGCCCCAGTCGGGGTTTTCCGGGTGCACACGGCAGCAGAGGTCATGATTTCCGACACCGTGGACCGGGCCCCGGATGCACCTTTTGTCGATGTGCAAAACCTGCCGGATCCAATACTGAGCTATCTGTTGCCCAGTCGTTACTGCGAATCTGATCGTTTCGGCAATCTGGCCAATGAGATTACCGGCGGACAATTTCCCGGGTATAACCAGGTGGCGGCGATTGAAACCTGGTTGCGCAATACCATTCGTTTTGAGCCCTACAGTGGAGAGATGCATGTTTCGGCCATTGAGGTTAACGCCCGCCAATGGGGTGTGTGCCGCGATCTGTCGCACCTCGGGATAGCCCTGTGCCGTAGTCTCAGCATTCCGGCCCGCATGGTCGTGGGCTATCTCTATGGTTTGCAGCCTATGGACTTGCATGCCTGGTTTGAAGCCTACGTGGGTGGCCGTTGGTACGCTTTTGATGCGACCCAGTCTGGTGTGATCGGTGGTTATGTTGCTATAGGCTATGGTCGCGATGCAGCCGACGTGGCCGTTTACAATCAATTCGGCCCCGCTCTATCGCCTACCTCGCAGCAGGTAAGTGTCGTGCTGGGAACGCCCCGCTAAGGTTCGCCCTGGTCCCGCTGAGCTGATGGAATGAGTTCTGCCGATCACACTAATCGCAAGTAAAACAGATTTCACGCCTTCATAGGGCTATAATGCACGGGCATCAAGGCCTCTGGTGAGAGCGTACTCAAGTTGCTTCCAGGCCAATCTCATCGTGGCCGTGCATGCCCAGTTCGGGCCGGGAGTCACGATCATGTCGAAGATTCAGCGCAGCAACAAGGAATCCAAAAAGCAATCCACCCTTACCGCCAAGGAAAAAAAGACAGCAAAACGGGACAAGAAGAAAGCTGGCGGGCACGTTCCCTTCGTCGTCAAGGACACCTGAAACCAACCGGAATTTTCAGCCCAGGCTGAAGTGTCACGCGCGAAAGTTATTCATATCACCTCAAGTAGATCGCCCATGTAGCAGTTTTTTTGGCGCGTTTGCTCCAGGGCAGCGTCGTGTATCTGCCAACTATTGTCGATAGTATTTTTTATACTTGCTACCGAATTCGCGAATCCCACCCCACTGGAACAGCACTCCGGGACGCTGCAAGGCGTGCAATACCACCCACTATGGACACTGGCGGAACAAAAATGTCTGACGAAAAAAGTGAATATCTACCCAGCACCAAAGCACAGAAGCCAAAGGAAGAGAATATCTCCGAAATCATTCAAAAAAGCAGGGCAGATGGCTCCTGTAGTTCTGGTCGTGTGAACCTGAGAGATCTCCTGGTCCAGCGCACAATGGCGCGACACGGCTTTACAGAAGAGCAGGCACTGGCGGTGATTCTGGCGTTTGGTGGATCTTGACGGCCATTTGAGAGACTGCCAGCTCAACACTGAACGAACCTATTCCCGATCCTTCATTCTACAGGTAAGCCGATCTGGCACCTGGAATCCCTTGCTAAAAAACAGCGAGCTTAAAGAGGCAAAAAAATACATTGAGCACTTTATCGATAGGCGTTATTGGAACCTCCAAAAAAATCGACGAGCGACGGGTTCCTATCCATCCTGAGCATTTGCCGCGACTGCCAGAAGAACTTCGCCAGCAGTTGGTTTTTGAAACGGGTTATGGTGAACGGTTTGGCATTGCTGATGACGAAATAGCTGACCTGGTGGGTGGGCTCGCGTCACGAGACGAGTTACTGGAAAATATGGAGGCGGTAATTGTTGCGAAGCCTGTACTTGCTGATTTCGAAAAGCTTCGAGAAGGCGGTGTTCTGTGGGGCTACCCCCATTGCACCCAGCAACGAAAGGTCACCCAGGTAGCCATAGACCGAAAACAAACATTGATCGCCTTTGAAGACATGTTTGTATGGGGGCCGGAAGGTCAGGTTGGGAGGCATACCTTCTACAAAAACAATGAGATGGCTGGTTACTGCGCGGTAATTCATGCCCTGCAGTTGAAAGGGATTGATGGCCACTACGGTAACCAGCGAAAAGCGTTTATCCTGAGTTTTGGGGCGGTGAGTCGTGGCGCAATTTACGCGCTCAAGGCCCACGGTTTTCGCGATATCACGATTTGTATTCAACGGCCCGATTATGAAGTCCGCGAAGAAGTGCTCGATTGTCATTATGTGACACTGAGGATGGGGGGCGAGAACGAGGCGCGGATGGTGGTCGTTGAGCATGACGGCACACATAGGCCTCTGACTGACTTGATCAGCGAAGCAGGTATTATTATTAATGGTGCCTTTCAGGACACCAACAATCCCATTGATTTTGTAATCGAAGAAGAGAAGGCCTGCCTGAAACCAGGCTGCCTGATAATTGATGTCAGCTGCGACGAGGGTATGGGCTTTTACTTTGCCAGGCCCACTTCCTTCAAGGAACCCATGTTTCAAGTTGAAAAAGTGGATTACTACGCTGTAGATCACACGCCGAGCTATTTCTGGGAAAGTGCCTCACGATCCATTTCGGCCGCGCTGATTGTCCATTTACCAACCATTGCAGGCGGGCCTGAAGAATGGCAGAAAAATGAAACCATTCGCCGGGCGATCAATATTGATAAAGGTGTCGTTCAAAAACCAGATATTCTGGCATTTCAACACCGGCAATTGGATTATCCGCACGCAGCCATTTAGCGAAGCTGGGCTACATGAAATAGTGGGGTGTAGCGTTTAGTCGACGTGCCTAGAACGGTATATCATCATCCTCAAAATCCGAGGGGGTTGGGAAGTGCGGCGCTGATGATGGGTCTTCTGCCATATGTGAAGGTGTATCTTCCAGAGTAGTGATTTTCCACCCCTGGAGGTTATTGAAATACCGGCCGTTGTACTCCCTGCCACGAATATCAAATGTGACCGTTACTTCCTGCCCTGGACTAAGAGAATCCAGTAAGGCCACTTTATCCTGAACAAATTCGAGATTGATCTCCTGAGGATATTTCCCCTCCTCGACAACTACCACCATTTCCCGTTTGGTAAATCCGCTATCGAATGTTTTCGCATCCTGGATTAGCTTTATCTTGCCAGTTAGTTCATATGCCACTAAATCGTCTCCTTTGAATCAAATATGTCTGGTTGATAAGACTACAGTCTATTCTGCTGTGCCCTGGCCAACAATTGGTCCAACTGGTTGGCAAACTGTTGTTTGTCCTGATTGTTCAAGGGGGATGGCCCGCCGGACTGTATGCCGCTGGAACGCATGGTGTCCATGAAGTCGCGCATATTCAGTCGCGGCTTTATGTTGTCAGCGGTCAGGCGTTCGCCGCGGGCGCTGAGCACGTGAACGCCCTTTTCAATTACTTCAGCCGCCAGCGGGATATCCCCCGTGATTACCAGGTCGCCGGGCTTGCTCAATTTGACGATTTCGTCGTCGGCCACGTCAAAACCCGAACTCACCTGCAACATGCGAATATTGGCGTGGGGGGGAACTGGCAGTGCATGGTTAGCCACCAGGGTGAGTTTCAACCCTGTCCGCTGAGCAGCACGGAACAGAATGTCCTTGATCACTCCCGGGCAGGCGTCGGCATCTACCCAAATATCCACGTATTGTCCCCATCCCTATAGTCGTGTCCGTTCGCTATTGTACTCGATGAATGCGGCGCCGGCTTTATTATGGTTCATCGCCTGGTGAGACGTGGGCAAATTTCCAGGTATTCACTGAGGTAGGCTGTCGGTATCCGAAATCGAGTATTGTCCAATTTCCTGCAGGTGTACGGCTTGCTCGTCTGCGTTCAAAAACGAGCCTGTAAAACTGTTTTTTGCCAGTTGGATAAGCTCATCTCGAGTCAAATCGAGGGCATCGATAAGGGCACGGTAATTATCGTTCAGGTAACCGCCAAAATAGGAGGGGTCGTCTGAGTTGACGGTCACCCGAAGGCCCAGTGCCAGCATGTCCTTTATGGGGTGATCAGTCATGTCGTGGATTACGCAGAGCTTAAGGTTGGATAGTGGGCAGAGGGTCAGTGTCATTTTCTGCTCTGCTAAGCGCCGCAGTAACACCGGACTCTCTATTGCACGGTTTCCGTGATCCAGCCGGTCGATTTTCAGTAAATCCAGGGCTTCTTCGATATAAGAGGGTGGGCCTTCTTCCCCGGCATGTGCCACTTTTAGCAAGCCGAGATCGCCGGCGGCAGCGAATACATTTGCGAATTTTGCAGGAGGGTGACCAATCTCGGAGGAGTCCAGGCCCACGCCGTCGATCAAATCCAGATGTGCCTTGGCGTGTTCCAGCGTGGCGAAAGCCTCATCTTCGCTTAGATGGCGCAGGAAACACATAATCAGTTTATAGGAAATGCCGTACTGTGCTTTCCCGTCTGCCAGCGCTTTGCTGATTCCTGTAATGACTGTGGCGAATGAAATTCCCCGCTCAGTATGTCCCTGGGGATCAAAGAATACCTCAACGTGGCGTACTGTATCCGCGTGGGCCTTTCGCAGGTAGGCCATGGTCAGCTCATAAAAGTCCTGTTCGGTTTGCAGCACACTCATCCCGGTATAGTAAACGTCCAGAAACTCCTGAAGATTACTGAAGTTGTAGGCGTTATGAATGTCCTGCACGCTGTCATAGGGTAGTGCGATACGGTTGCGTGCAGCGAGCGCAAACATTTGCTCTGGTTCCAGGCTGCCTTCAAGGTGGAGGTGTAGTTCGGCCTTGGGTAAACCGGCAACGAAGTGGTGTAGGTCATGCATGGTAGTGACTTGCCTCCAGTGGCGTGAAAAGGTACTGGTAAGTAAGTGCATTCTGGCACAAAAAGTAGCTGTCAGGAGCAAATCAGGTCTACCGGGCAGGCTCAGTCCGCTGCCACCGAACCGTAAATTCGCCCTATACTCCCAGTGAACTCCGTAACGGATTACAACATGAGACAAAATATGGGTACAAAACGGCAACCACGTCTCTCACACCGAGAGCCCCCTGAGGCTCGCCCGCATTGTGGGGGCTGCGCCGTTGCGAGCAGGATTTTTTGCTTAGCCCTGTTGGCTCAGCTGGCGCTGGTATTCGGATACTCCGCAGTGGCTCAGGGTCGTGATAGTCAGGTGCTGGAATATGACTCCAGAGCGGGTGCTCCCAGCGCCGTGAGTGAGGTGACAGCCAGGGCGCAAGTATCGATTTTCTGCCCTGACGCAAGCGCTGATTGTGAGCAGCCAGCGTGCGAAGTGACCAATCCCACCCGTTATATCGTGGAGGGCCAGGTTGAGGCGGCTTCGGGTGTTTTCGCGAGTTCGTATCAGAACAGAGGTTTTTTTCTTGCTGATGGGACAGGAGGAATTTTTGTACTGACCGATGAGGATATGGGTTTGAAATACGGGGATTGGGTGCGAGTTAGCGGCATGACGTACTGTCAATTTGGCACGCTTGCTCTTCGCAACACGGTGGTACACACAGTAAATTCGCAGCGGGCTGTGGTATTCGCACCCCGTGCGGTTGGCCAGTTGGCGAAGCGTCCGGACATTCCCGGAGATCCGGATGTGGTACCCAATTGGTGTGATTGCCTGATGCCCTTTTCCGCCAATGAAGGTAACGTTATCACCGTGCGGGGAATCGTTGTGGCGGATCTTCAGGATGATGGCGTCTATGGTTTCAAGCTCTTTCTCGATGACGGCACCGGCGTCTCACAGATTTTCATCGATGCGAATTCAGGTGTTTCCGTTGCAAGAATTCGCGACAGCCTGCTCGTGGAGGGAGTCGATCTTTGCGTAAGCGGTGTGGTTGGGCAGTTCGCCGGTGTGGGCTACGAGCTTCTACCCCGGACTGACAGGGACATCCGCCGCGCAAGAGCCGATCACGACAAACCTTGCCCATGAAGTGTTACTGATTCGTCACCTGGGCCAAGGGCTATTTCGCTGGATACCAGATAGCCGAACTGATCGCCCGTTCCTGGATGCTGGTAGGTTCAGGTGCTTCGATTTGCAGGCGCATAGCGTCGTAGGTTGACCAGCGTGGGGTGGGAATTTCAATTGCCCGGGCGTAGTAAAACGCCTCCTGGGCTGGGTCGAATTCCGGGTCTTGCCAGAAGGCACTCAACTGGGTGGCGCCTATGGCATTGGTGTAGGTTGCCCCGGCAACATCCACCGTGTTGCCCACTGGCGGTACTGTACCGTTGGCGCCTGTTTTGCGTCCGTCGGACAGTGCCACGTCAAATATCGTCTCCCGGCTGGCACCCTGCTTATCGATCCAGCCCTTGATAATCTGCACCCGGTCCAGGTTGGCGCCCTCGGCGTCTTTGGCTGCCCAGACGGCGAAGCCCGGGGCCGTATTGATGTCTTCTGCTCCCGGGATTCCGGTGCCTTGCTCCTCCGGCGGGGATGGGAGTACACCGCCCATGGGTACCCCGCCAGCATAGGCCCGTTGCAGGAAATCTGTGCTTTCCATTATCTCCGCGCTGTAATTGAAGCTGCCGAAAAAACGCAGGCTGATCCGCGGGCCCGAGGTTGCGTAGGTTTCCCGGCGGGCAAGAGCGTCGTAGACCGACTCGCGGGTATTTTCCTCGGCCCACACCCCGGCCAGGCCGGCAGAACCCCATTTGCGGGAGCGTTGCATCGATTCCGGCAGCAAGATGGATTTGCCCAGTCGCAGGCCCGCTGTGCCATCCATCAGAGGCAGTTTGCCATGGTGCTTGCTTTCCTCTGCAGAAGTACTGGCATTGTGGCTGTCGCTGCTGCCTATCACACCGAAACGATAGGGGTTGAAACCCTCCGTGTGCGAGAACTCGATGCCGGTGCGCAAGGCATCGCGTGAGTAACTTCCCGAGGGTTCGCTGAAGTCGCCAGTAGGGCTAAGCTGCGAGGACATTATCTCAAAATCGGCAAACTCGTCTTCCGGCGACAACAGGGGATGTGTGTCTGAGGAACCCTTGATTTGCATGATCTCGCTGATGGGTTCATTGCGCAGGCGTTGTTCGGCATATTCCGCCGTCAAGGGAGTACCGTCAAACTGCACCCGTTCATACATCAGTCCGTTGGACACGTTGCCATTATGGGGGATGGCCATTACGACTTTGCCTTCCGCTCGCTGCCTGTCTAACTCGTCCCAGAGATCTTCCGGGTTGTCGGAATCCAGCGAGGTGAAGGGCGATGGGGGTACATTGGTGTCCCGGTAAATCACATTGCGGTGCAAATTCTGGTCGTCTGGCATCGATGACCATTCGTAGCCCACAAGCGTGGTAAATACCCCCGGTTCATAGTGAGCATCAGCGGTGTCGACCATCAGTTGCCAGGCATTCATAGCAATTTCCCGAATCTCGGGCGAGTCCCCGTACTGATCAAACCCCTTAATGCTGCCGGCAATTTTTGCCAGTACAAGTGACATGGACAGGGGGCTGTCATTGAGCAGGCGTTCCCTCAGGCTGCGTTCCTCGAAAGGCAGGGTGACGCTGTCGTCTGCCCGGGCGGCCCCCATATATTCCGAGTGATCAGTGACTGCGGCAAAGTCCAGTGGGCGGTCAATGCGAATGGGGTAACCTGCACCGTGTTCTATGGTGCCGCCACGGGTGAAGATATAAGCATCGTCCGGTGTCGCCTTCACGCCCATCACATAGGCATCCGTAGAATAGCTGGTGTGAATATGCAGGTCACCCCACAGCAGGTGGCGGGTGGGGTTGTGCTCAATCGCAGGCTTGGGCGGCGGGGGTTCGACGTTGGCGGGATCAAACTGCGGAAACAGTGTGGGATCCTCTACCGGGCTGCAGGCCGTCAGCGCAGCGATGACCAGAAAAAAGGGCGCTGTTTTGAAAGTTGGTTTCATTGAGTTTTTATCTGCCTGTTTTCCGGCGACGGTAGTGGATATAAATGGCGGCAAGGAATACCAGAAAACCCGCGAAGTAGGGTGCATACCTCGGCAGGTAGAAAAATACCAGCGCATTAATCGCCGCCTGCTTTGCCACAGAGTAATCATCCGGCATGGGAAGGACACCTGTCTCTTCGGCATAGGATGCGTACTCAGCCTGTAATTCCTCATACAAACCTGGCCTGAGCTCGCTCAGGTCCAGGCTTTCTGCGGGATCGTCGCTTGTGTTGTATAAACGCCATTTCCGGTCGCCGACCGGAGGTTGATTTTTGACCAGCTTGTAGTCGCCCTGATACAGCGCTGAATTACCGGAAAACTCGTACCCTATGGCCTCATCGGGGCTGTGTGGAGGCAGCGATCCTGCCTCGAATACAGGTACCAGGCTTTTCCCCGTCATTCTTTCCCGACCCTCGGCGGCCTCCGGTAAATCTGAACCTGCAATCTCCAGCAGTGTAGGGGCCAGATCAGTGATGTAGACAAAGTCGCCATTTACTGCGCCCGGTACGATCGAAGGCAATCCCGAGATGATCAGCGGCACTCTGACACCTCCCTCGCGGGCATAGAATTTGTAGCCGTCAAAAGGCGAGTTGGAAACCCGCCCCCAGTGGCTGCCCGCCGCCACCCAGCTACCTTTTTCTCCCAATGTTTCCACTTCGTGGTGAAAGTTTTTCTCCAACCACCGTCTCGCGAACGCACTATCATAGGGTTCGGCGACCGTTGCGCCGTTATCGGAGAAGAGTATAAAAACGGTATTGTCGTACTGCCCGGTGTCGCGCAGATAGGCGACCAGACGACCGATTTCATGATCCATGGCCGTGGCCATGCCGGCATAGGCCTGCATGCGTCGGGCTTCAAAATACTGTTGCTCCGGGGTGAGGGCGTCCCATTCCTCTTGTGACGGGCCGGGTGCCAGCGTCGCCTGATCGGCGATCATGCCGAACGCTCTGATTTTCTGGATTCGTTTTTTCCGGACTTCTGCCCAACCCTGTGCGTAGCGGCCGCGATAGCGGTCTATGAACTGCGCGGGCGCCTGGATTGGCATGTGATTCGCCTGGAACGCAATATAGGCGAAAAAAGGTTTGCTCTCTGAGTTAGTCGACTGCAGAAACTCAATCGTGTTGTCGACAAAGAATCTCGACGAATAAAAGTCTGCCGGTAAAGCCGACATTCGCTGGCCGTTTTCATACCAGTAGGCTTCGGGCTTCATCGGCAGATAAGGGCGCATTTCAAAGTTGTCAGACCCGCTGTCCGCCTGTATTACCGAGTTGTCAAAACCTCTGGCGGGGGGGAGGTTGCCGGCCTCGGTACCCAGATGCCACTTGCCGGCGACCGTTGTGCGATACCCCGAATGTTGCATCAAACTGGCGATGGTTTGCACACGGTCATTGAGTACACCGTCATAACCGGGCTTGCCGCGGTGCGATAGCGGCATCAGCTCCCGCATGCTGCCGACGCCTGCCAGGTGGCTGTCAACGCCGGTCAATAGCATGGCTCTGGTGGGTGCGCAGCTGGAGGCCGCGTGAAAGTTTGAAAAGCGAACGCCCTGCATGGCGAGGGCGTCGATATTGGGTGTATCGATCTCGCCACCGAAGCTACCGAAATCCGAGTAACCAATATCATCTGCAACAATCAATACAATATTGGGTTGCTCCCCCGCCGGGGCCCCTTGGGCCCACAGCGAGACTGTCAGCAGTAGTGCCGCCCTGTGTATTGTAGTCAACATGGATACTCCACCTCTGCAAGCCGATAGCCGGCCCTTCTGGCAACTTCCCCACGATACGCCTGGTTACAGGAGTTTCGCACTCGATTTTGTTGGCCCACTCTAAACGCGCAGCAAACGGGAAAAAACCGGCGTGCGTGGTTAGAGTGTTTCCAGAGAAGGGGTAATCAATCAGGCAGCTTCTGGGTCGAAGCTTATCTTCATCTCCTTGATGCCATTGACAAAATTGTCACGGAAGTATTTGACTGGTTCAGCGAACTTTGGATTGCGTAACCGCGGGATCAGCTCCTCAAATATCACTCTCAATTCCAGCCTCGCCAGATGGGAACCGAGACAAAAGTGCTGCCCGACGCCAAAGGCGCGGTGCTCACGGTAAAGTTCTGGCATACGCTGTGCGCGGGTAATATCAAATTTGACAGGGTCATCAAACACCGCTTCATCCATGTTGATTAAATGCCAATTGAGCATAAGCTTGTCGCCCTTTCTAAGCTGCTGTCCGCCGAGATCAATGTCTTTCATCACAGTGCGGCGCATACCGATAAATGCAGGGTTATAGCGCAATGCCTCTTCAACAGCATCGGGGATAAGCGAGGGATCATTAACCAGCATGTCCAACTGTTCGGGGTGTTCCATCAGCAAGCGCATGGCATGCGATGTTACCGAACGGGTACTTTCGTTGCCGGCGGCGATCAGCATGACAAAAAACATCTGGAATTCGATGGTTGTCAGCTTTTGTTCCTCCACTTCTCCGTCGAGAAGGGCGCCCACGATGTTGTTAAGAGGTTTTTCAGCATGTTGTTTGGCGAGTTGTTCCGCGTACATAAAGACATTGATGGTGGCCTCCCGAGCCTGGTTGGCCCCGTCCTCGCCCCCAACCTCTTCATCGTCCACAAAGAACATCTGATTGGTCCATTGGAAGATTTTTTTACGATCTTCCAGCGGCACGCCACATAGATCCAGGATTGCCATCAGCGGGAGTTCTGCCGCCACTTCGGTAATAAATTCACACTCCCCTTTGGCGGCCACCGTATCAATGATTTCTTTGGCATAGGCCTTAAAGGTTTCGTGATAGGCCTCAACGGCTTTTGGCGTAAACGCATTGCGGGCAATGCGCCGATACTTCTGGTGCTTGGGTGGGTCCATATTCACCATCATCTGTGTCTGCATGGCGAGATCCTCTTCCCCGAATTCCACCGGCATTGCGGATCTGGCCTCGCTGGAGAAGGTCAGTGGATCCTTGCAAATAATATCCGCCTCTTTTTGTGTCAACACAGCCCAGTAGGGAACCCCTGTGAGTGGGTCATCGATCCTTACTATAGGCTTGTCGGCCTTATGGGCAATTTCCTGCAGTTTTGGATGGTGATGTCCATCGACGTAAAAGTCGGGATCCAGGATGTTGGCATAAGGGCAGGCGCTCATAGTTTTCTCCAGTGTCTAAAGTAACGGCGATGAAGCCTTGCCTGTGTCTGTTCCCGGCCTGGTGATTGCTGCTGGCCCGTAATTGACCGGGTTCCAGTGGGCGGGTAAGGTCTCGATTAAAATAATTAAAGCACGAATTAAATAATTACAACAAGGGTTTTTTGGTATCATGCGCGTTCCTAATGTGGCGCTGTCGGATAATGTATTAGTGTATGTCGAGAACTGAGGCACCGAATAAGGTAGGCAGGCCCCAGGGACGCAAGCGTTCCCAGACGCGGGAGGCAATACTGCTCGCTGCACGTGGCTGCTTTGTCGAAAATGGCTATGGCGCTGCCACATTTAAAGATGTGGCCGAGAGAGCGGGCCTCACCCCCGCCGCACTCTATACCTATTTCGACTCCAAGCCGGATCTGTATCTGTCCACGATAGAATATAGCTTCACACCTATTTTGCCGGGATTTAAGGCCGCACTTGAATTCGACGCGCCATTTAAAGAGAAGCTGCGCGCAATACTGAAAATGGCGGTAGACCTCTACGAACAGGACAAGACAACGCTCGCCTTATTTTTGGAAGCCCACCTGGAGGCAAAGCGTCACCCGGAAATTGCGGAATATGAGGAAAGAGACCATTACAAGGTCGCCTCGACCATGCTCCGTGGTGTATTTCAACAGGCCATTGACAGTGGCGATGTCCCACCAAATTTTTCGGTAGACGATTTGATGCTGACTTTTATTGGCGGCACGATGGGCATGGCCAGTTTTGCCAGCGCTGAAGGCATGGCGGACAAAACATCCCTGCGCAGAGGTGTAGAGGTAATGCTCGCATCTATCAAATGGTAATTCTTAACGGATTATTCCAGACCCACAAGAACGTGAAGTCGGTTGGCTGAATGCATATATATGTAAATATATATATGCTATTTTTACAAGGTATGCGTTTTTTAAGTTAAATTCATGCACTAAAAAGAAAGGTGTATCGCAAGGGGAGGTCGCTCTCCATGCTGCGGGCGTGCGGCGCAGCTCGCCCCGGAGCAGACGGGCGATGGTGATGCAACTTCGCCGAACCATGACAACTGTTGGTTATTCAGGAAAGACAATCGTTGGACGGACAGCCGCCATTTGAATTGGATGACACAGACCGCAAGCTGGTCGCCCTGCTACGCGAAGATGCGCGCATGCCCGCAGGAGACATAGCAAAGGCGCTGGGTATAAGCAGGCCAACAGCCAACAAGCGCCTTGATCGACTGCTACAGGGCGGCTTGGTGCACCTGCTGGCGGAAACAGACATACGGGCCAGCGGCAGGGAGTTCCTGGTGTTGGTGGGTGTAAGCGTAGAGTCGCGTTCCGTGCCGGAGGTGGCCGAAGAGTTCGCCTTGCTGGACGAGACCCTGGCAGTACAGACAGTCACCGGGCGGTTTAATATCGAGGTGGTGATCGCAGCCGATAACCAGCAGCATCTGAATCACCTGCTGACCGTTGTTATACCCTCAATCCGCGGCGTCTCTGCCCGCGCTCCCGGGCTTTGCCTTGAGGTAGTCAAGTTTGCTTCCAACGAGATACCGGTGTTGCCATGACACGACGCCTGGATAAATTAGACCGACAAATTCTGGACTGCCTGTACCAGGATGTCCGCATCAGCAATCGCAAGATAGCCGGCATGCTGGCAATTACAGAGGCAACCGTCCGCACCCGCATCCGTCGCATGAAGGACGACAATCTGGTGCGTTTTACCGCGGCGGTAGATGCCAAGGTCTTCGCTAACCCGGTCGGTGGTTTTGTCGGCATCAATACAATTGATGGAAAAATCCGAAAAGTTTGCGATCGGCTCGCAGCCATACCGGAAGTAAATTTTGTGTCCGCCATGCTGGGGCGATACGATATTATTTGTACCTTCAGTGTAAGAAGCAGTGAGCAGGCCCGGGAATTACTGGAGGAAAAGATTCCTGTTATCAAGGGCGTAAGAGGTATGGAGCCCGTCAATGCCTTACAGATATACAAATTCGACAGGCGCTGGAGTGTGCTGGGAACTCCGGCGCGGGCAAATGTTAAAAATGAATGAAGATATATCTGCAAAACTGGAGGCGCGCCTGCAGCAGCTGGAGGATATCGAGGCAATAAAGCGACTGAAGGCCCGGTATCTGAACGCCTGCGACCAGCAGGATCCGGAAGCGGTACGCGCCTGCTTCCTTGAGGGCGAAGTAGAGATCGATATGTCCAGCTTCGGCCATTGTCGCAACAGGGACGAGTTCGTGGACAGCATTTTTATTCCCATGGGCTGTCATGATTTTGTGCTCGATATGCACCACTGCAGCAATCCCGAAATCGAACTGATCGACAGTGCATCTGCCCGTGGTTTGTGGGGGCTTAACTATCGGAATATTAATACACGCGAGAGTACGCTTACCCTGTTGAGTGCGTTTTACCATGATGAATATCGAAAGGTGGAGGGCGCCTGGTATATCAGTCGTTCGCGCACAGAATACAGGTCGGTTCTGTCCTGCAAATATGAACCAGGTAGCCTCGAAGTACTCACAGCCTCCCGCACACTTTAGCCTTGTAAGAGTTCTCCGCTACGAGATTGGCGATGCCAGTCAATTGCATCCCCGCGCGAACATTGTCTGGGACAAGACCTGAATTATCCTCTATTCGTGCACAGTAAATTTACACGCAGCATCTTATTTTCTGTGCATGCGCAGGCTATCGTTCCCGCATCGACACTATCTTGCTCAGTGAGCTATCGCGCAATGGGTAGTAGTAAATGGAAGTAAAACGCCAAACCAGGTGAGGTCATACTGTGAATGATTTAGCACAAACCAGCTTGAATGACTCAGCGCACAGCATGGGTTCACCACGTGCAGTGAGTTTGATCGAGGCCGCAAGAAATTTACAGCCGGTGCTGCGCGAGCGGGCTGCGCAGTGCAAGTCATTGTGCCGGGTGCCGGATGAAACTATCGCTGATTTTCACGCGGCAGGCTTCTTCAAAATTCTTCAGGCCGAGAGGTACGGCGGCTATGAAATGGACCCGCAGGTGTTTTACGCCGTGGTGTTGGAGCTTGCCCGGGCCTGTATGTCGAGTTCCTGGGTGCTGGGAGTGGTTGCGGTACATAACTGGCAGCTGAATCTCTTTGATGAGCAGGCCTCCGAGGATGTATGGGGTGAGGACCCAGCAGTACTGATTTCTTCTTCTTACGCGCCGATGGGCGGAGTCACACCTGTCGATGGCGGATATATGCTCAGTGGTCGTTGGAGTTTCTCCAGTGGTTGCGAGCATTGCCGGTGGGTCTTTCTCGGCGCTGTTGTGCCCACCGAAGATGCACCCTGGGACATGCGGAATTATTGCACCTTTTTGCTCCCGCGCGGGGATTATAGCATCGAGGAAAATTGGGATGTGGTTGGCCTGCAGGGAACCGGAAGCCACGATATCGTGGTGCAAAACCAGTTCGTCCCCGTGCATAGAGTCCACAAGATGAGTGACGATCGCAACAGCGAAAAGCATGCTGCCAAGGCGCCTGTTTACCGCTTGCCGTTCATGCAGGTATTTTCCCGCGCGGTGTGCACTGCATCACTCGGTGCCGTTGAGGGTGTGCTGAATAACTACATCGAAGTCGCCAGGACGCGGGTTGCAGGTCCAGTTGCAATGAAAGATGACCCGGCTGCCAGAAAGATAGCCGCCGATGCGAAGTGCGGGATTGAGCATATGAAGTTGCAGATGTTCAATAACTTTGACCGCTTGATGGCCGCGGCGCGATCAGGCGCATCGGTTTCGTTGGAGGACCGTGCCCGTTTTCGCTACGACACTTCAGTTGTCGCTGACCAGTGTCTGGCAATCTCGTCCAGGATGCTCAAGGCTGCCGGTTCCGGAGCGATTCGCAATGGCAGTGCCCTGCTGGGTCAGCACCAGGATATTTTTGCCAGCCAGGCGCATATCGCCAACATCTCCGAACCATTCGCGATCAATCTTGGGGGCATATTGTTCGGCCAGGAAAACACCGATTTAAGCCTGTAAATTTTGGCACTTTGAAATAAGGATTTATCTATGGCTCTCAACGGTGTTTTACCGGAAGAACACTACGCAGATTGCGCCAACGGTTACCGTATACATTATATTGATGTGGGTGCGGGGCCGGCCGTTGTTTTTCTGCATGGCTCGGGTCCCGGCGCCAGTGGTCACAGTAATTTCAAGGGTAACTACCCCTGGCTGGCAGCGCGCGGTTATCGCTGTCTAGTGCCAGATCTAATAGGCTTCGGTTTCTCTGACAAGCCCAATGATGTAGACCATCCCCTGTCATTTTTTGTCGAATGCGTTAAGCAAACTCTGGATGCAATCGGGGTAGAGACATGCTGTTTGGTCGGAAATTCTCTGGGTGGTGCAGTAGCAATAGGTCTCGCCCTGCAATATCCCGAGTTGGTAGAAAAACTGATTTTGATGGCTCCTGGAGGTATGAGCAATAGAGAAGAGTATTTGCAGATGCCGGGAATGCAGAAAATGTTTGAGGTATACAGTGCAGGAGAACCGATTACCCACTCGGTGATGAAAGAGCTGTTCACATTCGGTTTGACGCACGACCCGAAATACACCACTGACGAACTGGTCGCCGAACGGTTACAGATTATGGCTGCGATGAACGGCCACGTCATGATGACCATGGATATTCCCAATCTGGCAGAGCGTCTGGCAGAGCTTTCCTGTCCGGTACTGGCATTTTGGGGGACCAACGATCGCATGATGCCGGACAACGGGATTATGGCTTTGATCAGGAATTGCTCTCAGCTGAAATTCATTATTCTTTCCGAGTGTGGTCACTGGGTGATGGTGGAGTATGCCGATATGTTTAATAAGGAATGTTTGTCTTTTCTCGGCTCGGATTGAATCGGATAGCTTACGCTGTCATTTCGGGTTATGGGGCCGGCGCAACGCTTGAAAGAAGTAGAGCGCCGTTCTTCTATTTATGTGGAGAGGTTTTAGATGAATATACGTAGTTTAGGTTATGTCCTGGTCGAATCGACTGACCCGCAACAGTGGTTGCAATTCGGCACCGAAGTCCTGGGGATGATGGTGGCGCCGGGGATGTCGGACGATGGCAATGTCTATTTGAAGATGGACGAGCGGCCGTTCCGTTGGGCGATAGTCCCTGGCGATACAGACCGGTTGCTGCTGTGTGGTCTTGAGTTACTGGATGAAGGGAATTTTAATGCCGCCCGTAAAGAACTGGCGGCTGCCGGTGTGGAAGTGACCGAGGGAACAGCTGCTGAGTTGGCGCAGCGACGGGTTCGCGAGCTTATTCGATTCAAGGATCCATCTGGCAATACGCTGGAGCTCTACCACGGTGCTGATCTGGATTACGCAAAGTTTATTTCCCCCTTGGGCATTGCGGCATTTGAGACGGGTTTTAATGGTAACTCCGGGTTTGGCCACGCGGTTTTGCCGACGCCAAATCGGGAAGAAGCCCATCGTTTCTACACGGAAGTACTGGGTCTTGGGGATTCAGATTTCATGCATTTCAAATTCTCTGACGATCCTGCAGATCCGGGTCTTGGGATGAATTTTCTGCATGTTGAGAATCCCCGGCATCATTCTATTGGGCTGTTTGGTGGAGAACACCCGGCCGGTTGCATTCATTTGATGGTGGAAGTCAAAGACGTTGACGAAGTAGGCTACTGCCTGGACCGAGTACTGCAACGCAACATCCATGTCTCTTCCACGCTTGGTCGCCATACCAACGACCGTATGCTTTCGTTCTACATGCGCACGCCGGGTGGTTTTGAACTGGAGTTTGGTTGCGAAGGTTTAAAGATGGACTGGACTGATTACACGCCGACAAAAACCACCTTGCCCAGTATCTGGGGACATAAATTTTCAATGTAATAGCAACGGTGAAGCTCGAACTCAATTGGACATTGGAGGTGTTGCCTTAATGCTTCACACGGGCAATACCATGCGGAAAGAGGGTGATTGGGCATTCGTCACGGGAAGTACGGCAGGCATTGGCCGCGAATTTGCCAGCCAGTTGGCTTCCCGGGGCTTCAATCTTGCCCTGCTGGCACGGGATGCCAGCGCCCTTCGGTCGCAGTGTCAGGAACTGTCTTCAATCTGGGGTATTGAGGCCAGAGCTATCCCCTGCGACCTCAGTGATACTGACTACCTGACTATTATTTCGGCGGTGACGAACGAAATTACTTTTGCTCTTTTTGTCAATAATGCAGGAGCTGCGAGCTATCACGGCAGGTTTCTCGACAGGTCAGCCCAGGAGGTGGAAGACAGTCTGAGATTGAACACTCTGGTGCAGATTCGATTGATCCATCACTTCGGAAAAATGATGGCCTGGGCTGGACGTGGAGCAATTATACAGGTGAGTTCTATCGCCGGGCATATGGCACTGCCCTATATGGCAGAGTATTCAGCCAGTAAGGCATTTCAGTTGATTCTCGGCGAAGCGCTCTACTATGAGCTGAAAGACCACAATATTGCGTTCCAGGTCCTGTGTCCCGGTGCCACAAAGTCCCGGCGGGTCAGCTTCGGTATGGCGCCCAAAGAGGTTGTAGCTTCAGCGCTTAAAGCTCTGGGGCACAGGCCGAGCGTTATACCCGGCTGGCGCAACCAGTGGAGCGCGTTCAAACATCGGCACTTGAAATCCAGGCGCGCCGCCATCCGCAGTATGGGCGCGTTTCAGCGTACACAAATCAAGCAGTGAGTGTCGCCCATTAGTTATTGGTTGGAAACGCTCTTACCACGATTGTGGGGTTTTTCCCTGCTGGTTGCAGGTATAGATTAGCCAGATCACCCGTTAATTGAAAAACCGAGGAACCCCTGATGTCCGACCCAACACGAGAGCCATCCACAAGCCCTGGAGAAATCAGTGAGTGGCCCATGCTCAAGATAGTTTACCGGACTGATCCGGAGAGTATTGCAGCGTTGTTGCCGCCGGGCATAGACACCAGCAATACCTCCAATGTGACACTGACAATCTACAACCTTCCAGTCAACGAGGAACCTGAATACGGGATATTGATTACCGTGGATGCAAGCGTCGGGGGAGTCCCTGGTGAATACGCTATCGGCTACGGCATTGACCAGGAATCTGCAATTTTCATTAGTCAGTTTACCAACGGGCAACCGAAGTTCCCCTGCCAGACGGATTATTTCCGCCTGCAAAACAAGGTATCTGCGCGCTGTGCCCACCAGAGCTATACCTTTGTCGAATTCGAGGGGACATTGGGCCAGGAAGATCCCTTGAAGGGCGGCCTCGAGCGCAATGAGTGGTGGGTGAAGGTATCCCGTCAGGTGGGCGGGGGGCAGGGTTACGATTTTCCGCCGCACGTGGTGCATGTGCATGGCAAGTACGGGCCGGGCCACAGAATCGCGCTGGACGGGACGCTCACGTTACGAGACAGCCCCTGGGATCCCATCGCCAGCGAATTGCCCATGCTGGAGCAGGTATCGGCACACTTGTGGTGGCCGGAGTATTTGAGCAGGGAAATAAAATTGGCGGAACCCCTGGACCCGGAGAAGTTCTGGCCTTACGTCGATGTCATATCCGGCAGTCGCTGGCTCGGAAAGAATGGTGGCCCCATCCGGGCTTAGAAATAACGCGCCTCACTTTTACAGGGCGGAAATAACCTGGTGTCACTAGGAGCAGTAGTAATGGATCGTTATCTAATCGTCTCAACTGATGGCCATGCCGGCTTGCCGATGGCTGAATATCGAAGCTACGTAGACAGCAAGTATCACAAGGCATTTGATGAGGCCTTGCCGCGGCAGAAAGCGATGACCCGTATAGCTGAAGAAAAATTCCTGATTTCCGATTTCAATGATGAGTGGCGTCAGGGGATTACCGATGAATTGACCGGGGCATGGGACGGCGCGGTGCGCAACAAAGTGATCGACGGCGACGGCGTTGCGGCGGAAGTGCTGTTCCCCGACGGTATCACCGAGATGAATGCGCCGCCCTTTGGGGCCGGCTTAAGTTTGAAACCCTGGGGGGTAGAGCCGGAGCTGCAATGGGCGGGAGCCAGGGCGCACAACCGATGGATGGCGGAGTTTTGTCAGGATGAACCCGTGCGTCGTATCGGCCTCGCTATAGTGCTGATGCTGTACGATGTGGACGAGGCGCTGGCGGAGGTGAAGTGGGCCCACACCAATGGGCTTAAGGGTATTCTGATTCCCGCGCTGATGGGTGACAAGGATGCCTATAATCACCCCAAATATTATCCTGTGTGGGAGTATTGTGCAGAGCACAATATGGTTGTCCATACCCATTCCGGGCCATCACCTGACTATAACTTCGATCTGCCGGGGGCTGTTGGTATATACCTCACGGAATTCGCATGGTGGACCGGTAGGCCTCTTTGGCACCTGATTTTCGGTGGCGTATTCGAAAAGTTTCCAACGCTCAAGTTTGTTATGACAGAGGTAAGTGAATTCTGGATTCCCCATATGCTGGAAATGATGGATGTGCGAGCGTCGGTAAAACACACCTCTGGAAAGCTGGGGGATTTTCGCAGCAATCTCACCATGCTGCCCAGTGAGTATTTCAGACGCAATTGCTGGGTTGGCGCCTCCGCCCTGTTTGACGAGGGCTCTACTGCCGTACGACATGACATCGGTATCGAGAATGTCATGTGGGGCACCGACTTCCCGCACCCGGAGGGCTCCTGGCCAAAGACGCGGGAGAAGCTGCTCACTTACATGCGCGGAATGCCGGAGCAGGACATATCGGCGATGCTGGGCAGCAATGCCCTGAATTGCTATGACCTGGATGCGGCTGAACTGCAGCGTATTGCACAACGCATCGGCCCAATGAAGTCGGATTTCATTTAGTAACCAGGCTGCCGCAAGCTGACAAGAAAGGGGACAGACATGTCGAATAAATCCAGGTTACCCATGCCATTTGGCTGGTTTTGCATCGGCTACAGCGCCGAGCTTGCTGTGGGAGATGTTCGGAATATCCACTATTTTGGTCGGGATATGGTGATGTTTCGCACGGAGTCGGGAAAGGTAGGCCTCACTGATCCCGCTTGCCCACACCTGGGGGCTCACCTCGGGCATGGCGGTACAGTACAAGGCGAATCTATTCGCTGCCCCTTCCATCACTGGCAATACAATACCGACGGTGTCATTACGAATATTCCCTATGCGAGCAGGATTCCTGCCAAGGTCGCGGGCAAGCCCTGCCTGAAAACTTACCAAACCTGTGAAAAGAATGGCGTGATCTGGGCCTGGTATCACCCTGAGGAAGCCGAGCCCAATCAGGAAGTGATCGAGTTAGAGGAGATCACTGATCCCGATTGGGTAGAACAGATCGATTTCCTGTGGACCTTTGATTCATGCCCGCAGGAGATTGCCGAGAATGGCGTCGACGTGGCACATTTCAAATATGTTCACAAAATGGAGGCGGTGCCGCTGGGGGAGACCAGGTACGAGGCACATATCCGCCGCAGTCAGGTCAGTGGTGCCCGTAAAGTGACTGATGAGAGCGGCAAGGAGATTGTCGTCGAATCGACAATAAAGGTGGTACAAAACGGCGCGGGGCAGAAGTGGGTGCGTTCCTCGGGGCTGGTGGACTATCTGTTGCAGGTGCTGGTGACACCAGTGAACGAGCAAACGGTTGAGGTGCGCTTTGCCTATACTCACGAGCGCTGTGCGGAAGATTCGTTTCAGTACAAAGCGGTACAGGCCGCTATTGCGCTTACCAATGGCCAGGCGGGGCTGGAGGGGGATATCCCTATCTGGCACCACAAGTTTCACCTGCGAAACCCGATACTCTGTGATGGTGACGGTCCGATCATGCGCTTTCGCAAGTATTTTTCCCAGTTCTACGTAGGTGGCCCCTATCCGGCCGATGGTCAGATTCCGACAACTCTGACGGCGGTGTCCTGAGCATGTCGGCGGTGAGCGATACGGATTTCAGGGGCAAAACTGCCGTTGTAACCGGTGGCGCGTCCGGGGTGGGCCGGTGTTTGTGCGAGCTGTTTGCTCGCAGCGGAATGAATGTGGTCATGGCCGACATCGAACTTGCGGCGCTGGAGGTATCCGGGGTGGCCCTCAAGCAGCAGGGCTTGAACGTGGTGTGGTTGCAGGCCGATGTTACCGACCCGCAATCCATGGCCAGGCTGGAACAGCAGAGTCGAGAGGCTTTCGGTAATATCCATGTGTTATGCAATAACGCGGGCGTGGGCATCAAGGAGGCGCAGCGCCGGATCTGGTCGCTCACTCCCCGGGATTGGGAGTGGGGGTTCGGTGTCAATGTCATGGGCGTGGCCAACGGTATTCGCGCTTTTGTACCGGCAATGCTGGCCCACGGCGAGGCGGGGCACGTGGTGAATACCTCGTCCACCAATGGCGGCCTCTGCTCCATGCCCACTACTCCTATCTATGCCTCCAGTAAGGCAGCGGTTACCAGCATGACCGAGGTGTTGCACTACCAGTTCAAGATGGACGGTGCAGCACTGCAAGCTCATATTCTGTTTCCGGGCCCGCACCTGGTAAATACCAATATTCTCAGTTCGATGCGTAATCGCCCGGCAGAGCTGCGCGATGATGATGAGCCTGTTGCCTATACCAGCATGGCCGATCTTGCCAGGGCCAGCGGCATAGCGAACATGAAGTTAACAGAGCCGGAAGAGGTGGCGGAACACTGTCTCGCCGGTATGAGCGCAGGGCAATTCTGGATACTGCCCGCCAGTCGGGGCAGCGATCAAAAACTCAGCGCGCGTACGGAGAGCATTTTACGCCGTGACAACCCGGTGCTGCCGGAGTAATCGGTATGGCGTCGCACCTGGGTCAATTTTGCATCAGCGTGACTGACCTGGAGCAGTCTGAGGATTTCTATACCCGGGTCCTTGGTCTGGTAACCCAGCAGCGGATAGAGATACCCGAAGCCAGAGAAATCGTGCTGGGCGCAGAGGGCTCGGATGGCAAGATACAATTGGCGCAGAAGGTCTCCCAGCAGGGTGCCATCGACCATGGCGACGAGGCACTGTGGAAGTTCTATGTCTATACCGACGAAATCGAAGTCATGTACCAGGCGGTAGCAGACTATGGCTGCGTTTGTGAAACCCCTCCCACCCGGCTGTCCGAATGGCCGGTGACAATTGCCATGGTACTGGACCCTGACGGTTATCGGATTGAATTGGTGCAACGCAGCTGAGGAGTCTGCTTGCCTCTTATAGCGGGTCGGGCTTGCCAGGCAACGGCACCGGCCCCACTGCACCGTCCGGATCGACTGCCCAGTTAAAATCGGCATCGATCGCCCAGTTGAAATCTCTGGCGAAATAGCTGATCAGAAAATCCATGAAATAACGCACTTTCGTGGACAGGTGTTTACTGTTGGGGTAAACAGCCCAGGTTTCACGGTGGTAGTGGCTCCATGGCTGATGTAATTTCGCCAGCTTGCCCGCATCCACCGCCTCCTTTATATAGAAGTCCGGCAGTTGCGCAATGCCAATGCCTGACAGTGCCGCCGCCTTTATGGTGGCGCCGTCCTCACTGAGCCAGGAACCCGATACTTTCACCTTTTCGGTTACGCCCTCTGAGGGGTTAAACATCCAGCAGCGCTCTGGCCCTGTCAGGCAGTTATGTCGGGCGAGGTCGTCCATCGTTTCCGGCTGCCCATTGGCTTTCCAGTACTCGGGAGCAGCGCAAATGCTCAGCCTATAGCCCCCCAGAGAGCGGGCGATCAGTGAGGAATCTTCCAGATTGCCGTAGCGGATAGTGAGGTCGTATCCCTCGGCTACCAGATCGACATCGCGAAAGCTGGAGTGCACTTCCACCGAGAGCTCCGGATGTGCCCTGGAAAAAGCGGCGATGGCTCCCGCCATGTATTGCACGCCAAAGCGGCTGTTCAGTGCGAGCTTTAGCGTGCCCTGCGGCTTTTGTTGCATGTCTGCAACAGCGGACTCCGCAACCTCAAATTGCCTGGTCATTGGCAGGCACTCGCGGTAAAAAATTTCACCGACTTCAGTGAGGGTCAGTTTGCGGGTTGTGCGCTGTACAAGGCGCGCCTTTAACCGATCTTCCAACTGGCTGATCTGTTTGCTGACGTAGGATTTTGACATTCCCAGGCGCTCGGCGGCCCCGGTAAAGCTGCCGGTTTCTACCACATGCATGAATTCATCGATCCCGTCCCAGCGACTCACGCGTCTTCTCCTCCACACCGCAGGTTTATAACAGAGCGTAGCCGATAAGGCTGGTGAAAGGAAAAAGTTATTCCTCTGTCTGACGACATTTTGATTATGAGTGATTTCAAATGCTGGGGAACTATCGCCATATGTGTCGCATGCAAATCGCCCCAGCTAGCGGGGCGGCTTGCAACTCGCGTTGTTGGCGGCTCAGGCGATCTAGTTGCTGTACTTGATGCTGGCGTAGTAGGTGCGGGGTGCGGTAAAGGTTGCAGTGGTAGTACCAAAGGCCTCAACTGCAAAACCGCCGTTGATTTCTCTCTCGTCACTCAAGTTGCGACCAAACACGCCGAACTCCCACTTCTGGTCCGCAGAGATATAGGTGACGCCAGCGTTATACGTTGTGAAACCGTCCACATTGAGCCTGTCGAAACAACTGCAGGCGTAATCGTTAGAGTAATACACCTCGCCTTTGTAGTAGGCGTCACCTCTCAACCTGACGCTACTGCCGCCATCGAGCTGCCAGTTATATATCGCCGCAATACTGGCTGTCCAATCAGGCACATTTGCGAATTCCCGATTGCTGAGATCTTCCAGTTCTCCTGTGTCCGGATTAAGCGATTCAAAACTCTCATATTCGGTTTTCAGGTAGGACATACCACCGGTTAGAGTCAGGTTATCAATAGGCACTGCGGTAAACTCGACCTCAACACCACTTATGTTGGAGTCGGCGGCGTTATCAACCACCAGCGCCAGCGCCGTTGATGCATCTGTCGTGGCCTTGGATACCAGGAATTGCTGGTCTTTGTACTCATCGTAGAACACTGAGACGTTGACCTGCAGGCTATTGTCCAGCAGCTGGGATTTCAAACCTACCTCGTAGCTGGTCAGGGTTTCCGGGTCCGCCACTGATATCTGGGCAGTCGAGTTGGGGCGACCGTTGTATATGCCACTGCGAAACCCCTGCGAGATGCTGGCATAGCCCATGATATTGTCACTGAAGTTGTGATCGATACCAATTCTTGGTGATACCTCGTTCCAGTCATCCTTGCAGGTGTAGCTGGAACCGTTGCCGTCTGGCACGACATCGCTGCACGATGACGGGCTGGTGGGGCCCGGTTCCAGGATGGGCGTTTGGCTATCCCGTCTTATGTCGAACATATCCAGTTTCTTTTCATCGTAGGTGTAGCGTGCTGCCACATTGACCCGGGTCGTGTCAGTCCAGTGCCAGGTTGTGTAGAAAAATGCGGCGTAACTGGTGGTGTCCTGGGTATAGTCAAAACTCTGGCTGATATCGAGTGCAGCCACCCCCAGAGCCTGATAAAGCCCTTCGGCTACGGATACTCGCGCCTTGGATTTCCCGTCTTCTTCGAAATAGTAGGCACCTACCAGCCAGTCGAATCGGGTGCCGGACGCATTACTGAGTATGAATTCCTGGCTGAACTGGCTGGTGTCCAGGTCGCTACCCACTTCAAAGTAGACATTGGTCGCGTTATCCGCGTCCCGGTAGTTGTGCGAATCCATGTCTCGATACCCGGTGATGGACTTCAGGGTCAGCCCATTAAAGTCGAGGGTATTTATCCAACTGACGCCCCATATGTCATTCTTTTGCAGATCCAGTTCATTCAGCGCATCACTGCGATCGATGTCGTTAATATTCGGCTCACAGCAGATGCCGTCGATCGGGCCTACAAACTTATTGTAAAGACCGGGTATTACGGCGTCGGCATTAAAGTCCGTCAGTACTTGCGGATAAACGTTCTGGTCAATATGCGTGTAGTCAACTGCCAGATGTGAATTCCAGTTATCAGTGAAGTTGGCGTTGAGGTGTGTTCTCGCGGCCCACATATCGTTGTTTCCTGCATCCGCGTTCTGATTCCGATGCTGCCAGCCAGAAGAGTTTTTCGTCAGTACGGCCACGCTTGCCGCCAGCTCTTCTGTTATCGGAGCTTCCGCGTAACCGGAAAAAGACAAATAGTCGTCTTCTCCTCCGGTCAGTTGTCCCATGTAGCTGGTGTCCCCAGTGGGTACCTTTGTTGTCACGGAGATAGCACCGCCAATTGTATTCTTGCCATAAAGCGTGCCCTGAGGCCCGCGCAGAACGGCAATGCTCTGTATATCGGCCAATTCGAAATTCGAACCTACAGTTCGTGCAAGATAAATGCCGTCAAGATAGAGGCCAACACCGGGATCTGTGGTGAGGGCACTATCAAACTGCCCCACACCGCGCTGAAAGGCCTGCAGCGAATTGCTGCTGCCATTGTTGGCGCTGGAAAAAGAAAGATTGGGCGCTTTCTGTTCAATATCACTAACGGTAAACAATTTCGACTTTTCAATGGCCGAGCCAGTGATGGCCGTGATCGCAATGGGTGTGCTCTGAAGATTTTCGTCCCGTTTGCGAGCGGTAACTATGACCTCTTCCAGAATTGCTCCCTGTTGTGCCGATGCCGGTGTGGCCAGGGGAATCGAAAGCAGGGAAAGTGCCAGAACATAGGGCGTATTTGTGTGCATGTATACCTCCACCAGGGAAATTTCTAATAATTATCTTTAACCTGAAAACTAATCATATGCGTGTAAACATACGTTGTAAACGCGCTATTTGTGTGTTTATGGAAACAAAGAATTTACATATACATCAATTAATTGCTATTTATCCTTGCGGGCGCTTGCTATTTTCCTGCTTCGACCAAAAGTGGCTGGTTTGAGTGAGGTGTGTTGCTGTCTACCTCAGGGCGTGTACCAGATTGGGGAGGTGTAGGCGCGTTCGCGCACCGTCATTGGTACTTCGCTGTCCATGACGATGCCGAAGCGCTGCGCATCGTAGGCGGTCCAGCGCGGTGTAGGTATTTCCAGTACCCGCAGGTAATAAAACGCCGCATGCCCTGGGTCGAATTCGGGGTCTTGCCAAACTGCGCGCAGTGTTGCCGCACCGATCGAGTTTGACCAACTCGCACTGGCAAGGTTGACTGTATTGCCGACGTCCGGGACCTTGCCATTGCTGCCACGCGGCCGCTTTCCTGAATCGCTCCAGGCAATATCGTATACGCGCTCCTGGGCCGCTCCCGCGCTATCGGTCCAGCCCTTGACTATCTGTAAGCGGTCCAGGTTGCCACTCTCGGAGTCCTTCATGGCCACGGCCATAAAAGTTGGCCTGTCACCGTCCTGCCCCGCCGGCAGGTCACCACCCATTGGAACGCCGCCTGCATAGCCGGAACCCACAAAATTGGAGTCGTCGACATCGTCAGGGCCGAAGTGCCAACCACCGAAAAAACGTACACTTATTCGCGGCCCTGTCGTGGCGTAGACCTCCCGGCGCATCATCGCGTCAAAGATGGCCTCCCGTGTGTTCTCCCTGGCCCACACAGCGGCATAGCCGGAGCCCACCAGTTCCCAACCAAGTATGCGAACGTCAGCGTTTTCGGCAAAGACCTTCTGCCACCTTTCGGGCGACGGTTCAAAGCGGGCATCCTTGCCAAAAAAATTGTTTTCCTCTGCCGTGGCCAGGCCTGTATGACTATCAGACGAACCTATGACACCAAACTTATAGGGATTTACGCCAAGTTCCAGCTCCAGCTCGAGTCCGTTTTTCAGTGCTTCACGGGCGTACTCGTACTGCAACATATCAGGTGCTTTCGGCACCAGGCCCAGGTTGGCTTTATCCCACAGCGGGTCAAAGCCGGCGAACTCATCATCGGGGGACAGAAGGGGGTGGCTCTCACTATCACCTTTGATCTGGGTGATTTCGTAGAGTGGCTCCCAGCGTGCGCGCTCGCGGACGTACTCCGCATCCAGTAACTCCCTTGTCGCCGGGTTGCGTCCTACTGGAAACATTCGGCCGTTGCTCACATTGGCATTGTGAGGAATCGCCAATACCTGGCTGCCTGATACCTCTTCAAAACGCGCCATCCACTGCCACAGATCTTCGGGGTTCGAGCTATCCCCGGTGGTGTAGGGGGTCATCATCGCGGCAGACTCGGCATCACCTCGATAAATAACATTGCGGTGTAGATTGTTGCCGCCATCGGTGGAGGTCCACTCGTAGCCAATTAGGGCGGTGAACTCGCCGGGTTTATTGAATTGCTCGGCGGTCTGCAGATAATCCTGCCACACTGAGCGCAAAAAAGTGCCCTCGGTCAATACCGCTGGGACTTCCCGGGTGATAAGGCTGCGAATGATGTCGGCTGTCGCAACGCCGGCCGCCTTGCCACCCTGGGCCAGCTGTTCGTGCCAGCGCTTGACTGTAGGGTCTCGCAACAAGGCAGGATTGCCAGCGATAATTCCGTTCATCGCGCCCATGCTGTCAGAGTGATCGGCAATCACCAGAAAATCCAGGGGGCGGTTTAATTTGGCGGGGCCCGCATAGGTTGAATCCACTGCCTCGCCGCGACCGAACCGGTAGGCGTCTGCCGGGGTGAGTCGGGAGCCGAAAAGCCGCGCATCCATGGACAGACCGGTATGTAGATGCGTGTCACCCCACAATAATTGTCGCGGGTAAACATCCGTGACATGGGGAGAATAGGCGGTTGCAGCGGCGGTATTACGCCCGTACACCATAAGTGCAACAATCAAGTGCACCCAAAAAATAAGAAGACAGTTTCGCGGGCTGATCAGACTTTGGCTGAGGTTTGCGGGGCACTTTTCCAGTTTCTGCATTTGTCACAACTCCTGCTGCAATATATTGCGCCAGGCTGTTTGGAGTCTCACTGGCGGCCGGCGTAAAGTTCACGTGCGGGAACGCGTGCCAACCGGGGCAAGGAAAGCAAGACCTATCCAGCCGCTTTTTCAGCGGCATCTTCAAATTCTATCTCTGCATAAACGGGATTCTTGCTGCTCAGAATGTCATCAGTGAGTCTTTTGTAAGAGCCAACAAACGGGTGAGTAAAAATCCAGAATTTACCCTCTCTGATAGCACTAAACACCTTTTCTGCGCATCGGTCAGGCGTCATAAAATCGGGTGCCTGGGCCAGGGCCTGCTGATTGGTCTTACTCTCTTCACTTCCTGCTTCTATGCCGAGCAAGTCGTCGGCGATGGAGGTTACGACAGGCCCGGGGCACAGCAGGGAAACGTCAATTTTTGCTTCAGCAGCGGCCAGGTCAAATGCCAGTGACTCGGTAATTCCTCGGACCGCCATTTTGCATGCGGTGTACTGTGCCATACCCGGAGCAGATACCAGCGACCCGACAGAACCGGTATTTACAATATGTCCCGGACAATTCGCCTCGATCATTCCGGGTACAAATGCATTCAAGCCGTTAACAACCCCCATTACGTTGATCGACATTATCTTTTCCCACTCTTCGGCCGTGTGTGTCCAGGTCTGGCCGACCCGGAGAATGCCGGCGTTATTGAAGAGCAGTGCCACAGGGCCGAGCTCGGCAATACATCGATGTGCAAAGTCCTGCATGGAAGCGGCATCCGATACATCTACCGCGACCGCCAGAACCTGGGCACCCTTACTCTCGAACTCGCTAGCCAGCTCGGAGAGTTTGTCGTAGTGAAGATCCGCGATCGCGACTTTCATGCCTTCAGCGACACAATGCAGGGCCAGCGCTCGTCCAATGCCACTGGCGGCACCGGTGATAACCGCAACTTTTCCTGTGAAATTATCCATATCCCCTACCTTATTGTTACGTATTTTACTCAAGGCGTATCTACTACATTGAGATGCAAGTTATATCGCGTGGCCCCCTGTAATTATAGGCAGGCGCAACGATTAAGTTGACTGTCGCTTCCCCGGGTCAGCGCGCGAATGGTACTTTAGCTCCCCCCGTTGCAGGTGATAAGACATCCTGCGGAAACTGATTGTATCCAAATGCGTGATAAATGCCGGGGCGCGTACTATCAGCGGTACGGCTGGGTGATGGATTCCGGAGTTACAGCTGTTATCATCCTGTTACGGGCCGGAAGTGAATGGCGCGATATTCAGCAATAGCGACTACATTAATTAAAAAGGTTACATCAATGCATAGGCGATTCAACCATCTTGGTGCACTGACGGCTTTCGCACTTTTTATCGCAGCATCAAGCTCTTTTGCTGCGGACGCAACAGCACAGGGCAGTAAGGCATCAACCGGGCCTTATGGCGTTGGCGTAACGCCTGCCGTTTATCTCGTGAACTTTATGCTCATGTATATTGCGAGCCCCGACACGGCCGCCAAAATGCCGGGATTCAGGGCACCTGTGCCGGTATCGCTAGCCGACTGTCTTCATCAAAACCCACAAGGCTGCCCGTATTCTGACTTCGCAACTTCATTCGACGATCAGCCTTTCAGGGATATAGCCGTTCAAGGCAAAACTTGCGCCTTGCCAACAGAATGCAGGACTAGCGCTAAATACGAAAGACTGGCCCCGCGTGTGGTCAAACACTCCAGGCAGATGAACAAAGCCCTGGGAATGCGTCGGGCTAATTGGATCGCACAAGAAGTCGGCATCGACAAGAGTATGATTCTGACTGATGAGCAATGGGAATGCACAAGAGGTGTGCCGCCGTGGCCTGTGGATGCGGATAAGAAGATCATCAGCGTTTGCGTGAATAATCTCACCAATTCAAACGGGAACACCAATATTCCGCTATCGAGTCATGGTTTGGCCATCACCAGGGCGGACTTCGAAAGCGGGGGCAGCGGTGCCGCTCTTCAGCGGGGTGGCGATGTCGAAAGTCTTTGTGCCCCCGAAGCCCCCTGCCTCGTGTTTAATGACCTGTTTGGTGGACCGTTGGAGCGAATCGCACTCGCCTGTGGTTGGGAGGACAAGCTGGTCAGCCTGTTCGAGTTGAAGTCGTTTCAGCGAGTTATTGCCGATGGAAGTGCATGTCAGGAGTTTAGTGGCACACCGACCAATGAGTGTCTGGTGGAGCCTGTCTGCCCATAGGCCCAGTATCGACGCCCGGGAGGGGCCTGCATGCTAGAACCGTTGAGTAAAATGATGTCGGTCTATTAATCGATAAAAACTATCAATACTGAATAAATAATCCGTTATACATATTAAATAAACTCTACTATTCTCTTGGGCACAGGTGGAGAGTTATTGCTCTCGCCAATCCAATCAATAGATAGGGGTACTATATGGCGGATAAACCGAAACTGACTATGACCAACGGTTGCCCGGTGGCGGACAACCAAAATGTACTCACCGCAGGGCCCCGGGGCCCCATGTTGCTCCAGGATGTCTGGTTTTTGGAAAAGCTTGCACATTTCGACCGCGAAGTGATTCCTGAACGCCGTATGCATGCCAAGGGCTCTGGGGCGCATGGTACATTCACCGTGACCAATGACATTAGCGAATTTACGAAGGCAAAACTTTTCTCTTCAGTAGGCAAGAAAACCGACGTGCTTGCGCGCTTTTCTACAGTCGCGGGTGAGCGCGGAGCGGCAGACGCCGAACGGGATATTCGCGGTTTTTCGGTGAAGTTCTACACCGAAGAAGGTAACTGGGACATGGTGGGCAACAACACGCCGGTCTTCTTCATGAAAGACCCACTAAAATTCCCTGATCTTAACCATGCGGTGAAACGTGACCCGCGCACGAATATGCGCAGTGCACAAAACAATTGGGACTTCTGGACATTGCTGCCTGAAGCCTTGCACCAGGTGACAGTCCTGATGAGCGACCGAGGCTTGCCCAAAAGCTATCGGCATATGCATGGGTTCGGTAGCCATACGTTCAGCTTTATCAATGCCGCCAATGAGCGTTTCTGGGTAAAGTTTCACTTTGAGTCCCAGCAAGGCATCGAAAATCTAACTGATGAGGAGGCGACTGAGCTGGTAGGCAGGGACCGTGAAAGCCATCAGCGGGATTTGTACGAAAGTATTGAACGAGGCGATTTCCCACGCTGGAATTTCAAGGTGCAAATCATGCCGGAGCAGGAGGCAGCTACCTACCGGTTCCATCCTTTTGACCTTACGAAAATATGGTCACATAAAGATTATCCGCTGATCGATGTAGGTGTTCTGGAGCTTGATCGAAACCCGGAAAACTACCACGCTGAGGTTGAGCAGGCGGCATTCAACCCGGGGAGTATTGTGCCTGGCATCGGTTTTTCACCAGACAAGATGCTGCAGGGCCGATTGTTTTCCTACGGCGACGCCCAGCGATATCGTTTGGGGGTGAACCATGCACAAATTCCGGTTAATGCGCCGCGGTGCCCGGTGCACAGCTATCATCGGGATGGGGCTATGCGAGTAGATGGTAATTTTGGCAGCACCAAAGCCTACGAACCCAACAGTCTGGATGAATGGCGGGAGCAGCCTCACGCCAAAGAGCCGCCATTGGGATTGAGTGGTGCTTGCGATCATTGGGATCATCGCGAGGACGATGACGATTATTATACTCAGGCCGGGGATCTGTTCCGTTTGATGAGCGGCAGTCAGCAGGCGGTGCTATTCAAGAACACAGCGGCTTCGGTAGGCGGCGCTGATCTTGAGGTGCAGAAGCGCCATATCAGAAATTGTTTGTTGGCCGATCCTGCCTACGGAGAGGGTGTTGCAAAAGCGCTGGGTCTTGCAAGCTAAGAAGCGACAGAATCGCTCCTGATTGGCGGGCATTTCCAGCCTGTTTACGGAAGCCCACACCTTGCTTGTTAAAGGTGGATGGGCGCCCGCTTCTCAGGATGGCTGCGTTTGCTGAGTAGGCGGGCGACTGTCAGACATCAACTGGTCTAATATTTTCTGTGCCTGTTCCGGCGCGTCGAGGTCGCGGACCTCTATCATCTCGCAACCGTCACGCACCATTTCGCTTATCGAACTGGGGTAGTGCCGGCAATCTTCAGGGCGGTCCTGATAAATTCGGCAGGCGTATTTATCAGGACCGCTGGTTGCGTCGGAAGGCAACAGTTCCAGCCACGGGCAGCGTGTGAGTTGTTCCCCGGTGTCCGGATCCATCCAGATTTTCCCATCCACCACATATTCTGCGATTTCAGGATTGAAAGTTTCCCAGGCTGCAACTTCATCAGCGCTGGCGGATAAACCGCCATCACTATAAAGAATGCAGCACTTTCCGCACTGCGTACACGCTTTCATCGAGGTGATTTTCGCTGGAGTGCGAGTGGAATCCCAGGTTTAACTCGCCCGTCGATTACCACCACCTGAGTGGGCTCTTGCCCCTCCAGACCGGTTGCCGCCTCCGGGTCTGCCACCGGCAGAGGGGGCGCGTTGTCTGCCTCGGCCATTGCCTGCGCGGCCGCCCCCGCCAGAATTACTACGGCCATTGCGCCCATTCTGGATAGGTTCTGCTTTGATAAGGGGATTGACGTCATAGCCCGGCAAGTTCACCTTTTCGATGTCCGAGCCAAGCAGTTTCTCGATATCCCTGAGCAGCTTGAGTTCGTCGACACATACCAGCGATATGGCGTTACCTTGCTGGCCTGCACGTGCTGTGCGCCCGATGCGGTGCACATAATCTTCGGCGACATTAGGGAGCTCGAAATTAACCACGTGGGGCAGTTTTTCGATATCAATACCGCGGGCAGCGATGTCGGTAGCGACCAGCACCCTGACGCGGCCGGCTTTGAAGTCTGCGAGGGCCTTGGTTCTTGCGCCCTGTGACTTGTTGCCGTGGATCGCGGCAGCGGTGATGCCATCTGTTCCAAGCTGCTCAGCCAGTTTGTTGGCCACGTGCTTTGTTCTGGTAAAAACCAGCACCTGCTGCCAGTCCTCTTCACCAATTTTGTGAGATAGCAGTTCGCGTTTACGTTTCTTGTCGACGGGATAGACTATCTGGCTTACCAGTTCGACTGCGGAATTCTGCGGCGTCACCTGTATTTCCGATGGCTGACGCAAAAACTCGGCAGCCAGTGATTTGATTTCCTGAGAGAACGTGGCCGAAAACAACAAGGTCTGGCGTTGCTTGGGAATTACAGCCAGTATCTTGCGGATATCCCTGATGAACCCCATATCCAGCATCCGGTCCGCTTCGTCCAGGATCAGTATTTCTACCTCGGCCAGGTTGATGCTGCGCTGTTGCACGTGGTCGAGCAGGCGGCCTGGCGTGGCGACTACGATGTCTACACCTTTAATAAGTTTCTGTTTCTGCGGATTAATACTGACGCCCCCGAAAATCACAGCCGACCGGAACGGCAGGTAGCGTCCATAATCGCGTACGCTTTCATGAACCTGGGCTGCAAGCTCACGGGTAGGGGTAAGTACCAATACCCGGGGCAGGCGTTTCCGGCCTTCGTTGTGGGTCTGTTGTAGCCGCTGAAGAACCGGCAGGGTGAACCCCGCAGTTTTACCTGTACCTGTCTGGGCACCGGCTAATACGTCTTTGCCCTCCAGTATCAGAGGGATGGCTTGTTGCTGGATTGGGGTCGCTTCTTCGTAACCCTGTTTTTCGACAGCACTTAGCAATTCGGCTGTGAGGCCAAGATCTTTAAATAACATTTGTGTTTTTGCTCCTGATTCTCTCTAAGAGAGCGCCTGACCAGAACGCGTTATAGCAATGTGTGCTCGCGATTGGTTCGATCCAGGACTGGAATATATGATGCGATCAACACTCACTGAATGTGAGCATGAGGTAAGGTGCAGACCGAAGTGCACCGATGCGGGGCGCACTATACCAGAGAATGACCAGAGATAGGGCTTTAAATAGTGCAGATAATTTACGTCGCCCGCAGCGCCGCCTTTATTCCAGGGCGAATGCCGTTGTTGCTAATCTACTGATATTATTCACTAAGTATTAAATTGCCCACCACAACAGGGAAGATATAACTATGAGGCCAGCAGGCAGGGCGGAGCTCGACTCACTGTACTTTGATTACCCGGAATACGAATGGGAGCGTCCCTGTGAGCTCGACGGCAAGACGCCTCTGCACCCGGTAGTAATCGCGGGTGCCGGGCCTGTAGGCCTGACGGCTGCGATTGCGCTGGCCCGCAGAGGCATCGCTTCGGTGCTGCTCGAGAAGAAAAATACTCTCAATGACGGCAGCCGGGCAATTTGCGTCTCAAGATACAGCTATGAAACCCTGCAACAGCTGGGCCTGCATAAGCCATTTGTCGCGAAGGGACTGGGCTGGACCCACGGACAGTGTTACTACCGGGGTGAGACAGTTCACCGATTTGAGATGCCGCACTCCGAGCAGGAACGGTTTCTGCCCATGTACAATATTCAGCAGCAATACATCGAGCAATTTCTGGTGGACAAGGCGTCCGAATATCCCGATCTGATCGATTTGCGCTGGCAAAGTGAAGTGACAGGAGTGCAAAGTAGCGATCAGGGAGTTGAGCTTAACGTGCGCTACCCTGGCGGTGAGTATGCGCTTCGGGCCCAGTACCTGCTTGCCGCGGATGGCGGCAAGAGTCCAATACGAAAAATGCTCGACCTGCGCTTGAACGGCGAGAATCTGCCGGGCAACTACGTGATCGCGGATATTCGCATGGAGCATGACTTTCCCACAGAGCGGCGCTCCTTTTTTGAATCTGCAGCAAATCCCAACGCCACGATTCTGGTGCACAGGGAGCCAGACAACATCTGGCGAATAGACTGGCAGATTCTGGATTCCGAGGATCCGGATGCCGCCATTGAAGAGGGGACCATAAGGCAGCGGGTGCAGGCGATTCTTGCGATGATCGGGCATGACGGGCCCTGGGAGTTGGAGTGGTGGAGCATGTACACGGCCAATACGCTTTGTCTGGATGATTACAAGCACGGTCGGGTGTTGTTTATCGGTGATGCCGCGCACATTGTCCCCATTTTTGGTGTGAGAGGCTTGAACAATGGTTTCGCCGATGCGGTCAACGTCGCATGGAAGCTCGCCTATGTGCTGGATGGAGGCGCTGGTGAAAAGCTGCTCGATAGCTATACCCAGGAAAGACGCGGTGCCACTTTGGACGTATTTCTCAATGCAGGTAAGAGCTCGCGCTTTATGACGCCGCCAACCCGGGGTTATGCACTTATGCGAAAGGCTGTTCTGGAGCTGTCCCTGAGCGAAGAGTTCACACGACCTTTTGCCGACCCAAGGCAGGTACTTCCCTACACCTATAAAGAGAGTCCCCTTACCATCGAGCATACCCAGGAACAGGCATTTACGGGTGGTTGTCCCGCTGGCTCCGCCGCAATAAATCGCCGGCTCTCCACTGACGACTTTTTGTTGGACCACCTTGGTGCAGGTTTTACCGGTTTGTATTTTACCACGCAGGATGCTGTTCCCGATGCGGTGCTTAATCTGTTTTGCGAGCTGGGCGCGAGTGACAAACACTTTAAAGCGGTGGTCGTGTCCCGCAATGAACTGCCCCGGGGCGGGTACGAATTTATCCTGGATGCACAAAGCAGCATTTTCAGCGGCTATGCCGCGCAGGATGACACATTTTATCTATTGCGCCCCGACCGACATATCGCTGCGCGATGGCGTACTACTGAGCCCACGCAAGTAACAGGCGCGCTGCGAATCGCATTGGGAGAAATCAAGTGAAGGCTAAAACTTTGGATTTTCAGGGTATGGAAACAGTCTACGAATTACTGGCGAATACTATCGACGAAGTTGGCAGAGACAAGGAGGCCTTATTCCTGAGCAAACTTTGTTTGATGCTGGCGCACGAGATACCCGACATTTCAAAAATAGAGGCCGCGGTCGCCGTGGCCAGGCAGATAAAGCAGGGCACAATGTGACAGATCTCGGGCCTCACAACGTAGAGTTGCCGTCATGGACCGCGCCGGCACCTTTCGAAAAACTGTTGAATATGGAAATCCTGCTGGCGGAAAACGGTGCGGCACATCTGTCCATGCCGTTCCACTACGACTACTGCCAGGGCGCCGGGCTCATGCACGGTGGGGCAATACTGTCACTAGCTGATACCGCACTTGCCATGGCAGTGAAAACCATTCTTCCGGTGGGCACACACTTTGGCACAATCGCGATTAGTGCGGACTACAAGGCCCCGGTGATCTCTGGAACAATTGATGCCCGCGCACATATAGCCTCCTGTCAGGCGTCGATTATTGAGGGTGGCAGCCGCATTACGGATCATACCGGAAAGTGTATTGCTGAATTTCGCGCGACGTTCAAGATAGCCCGATCGGAAAACCTGGGCCATCTTGTTTTCAATCCCGAAGATAGACACTAAGAAATGACTAGCCTCTTTGCCAAGAGGTGAGGCTTCATCTCTAGCGCACGCTAATTGGCTTGCCTCCCCAGGGAGTTACAGTATCGCCAAAAGCGGCCTGAAAGCCCGCCGGTAATTCCTCGGTCATATCCAGTGTCGCAGCCAGCCGGCCCATGCCAACATACAGGGCCAGATGCAATAATAGCTCCATCGTTTGCGCCTCGTTTAAATGCTCACGCAGCTTCGCAAAGCAATCATCAGTAATCGACAGATGATCTGTCGCAAAACGATCGGCAAAATCGAGAGCCACGCGCTCAAGTGTGGTCAGGTTTTCAGCTTCCTGAGGTCGATCAAGTGAGCACACCAGGTTTTCGTCGACTTCTCCGGCGGCACTTGAATATCGAATTGCCATGCAACTGCGGCATTGGTTGTGGAAGGCAACACGCAATCTGACCAGCTCAATCAAGCGCTCCGGCAGTGTCCTGTTCATGGCAATGGCCGCGCCAAAACCGATAGCACCTTTGGCCATTTCCGGACAGTGAGCCAGCATTCGTGTAATACCCTGTTCGATGTCGCTCGCAGTATCACCAGCAGTCATGGCCACCAGATCCTTGTCCCAATCCTCTACGGGTATTTTGCTAATACGGCTCATAAGTCGATTCTCTCAGTTGCGTGAACTCTGTGCCTGGCATATACCATTGCCGGCACTGCATCTGCCAATCTGTTTATGTGGCCGTTACTAGAGCACTCGTCGAGTGTTGCTGCTAGACTGCTGGAAATTGGCCAGAACGAGTGACGAACTATGGATTTTGGAATTGCATTAGCTACTACTACCGACTCCTGGCGCTGGGTAAAACGCGCAGAAGAGTTGGGTTTTAGCCACGCCTGGTTTTATGACACGCAACTACTCAATCCCGACGTGTTTATCGGCATGACACAGGCTGCCATGAATACAGATAAAATTCGTCTTGGCACTGGCGTACTCATTCCCAGCAATCGCATAGAACCGGTAGCTGCCAATGCCTACGCCAGCCTGAACAAAATTGCCCCCGGGCGGATTGATTTTGGCGTGGGTACCGGCTTCACAGGGCGTCGTACCATGGGGCTTGGTGCCATCACCCTGAGTCGCTTCGAGACCTATATTGAACGGGTGCAGGCATTACTGCGCGGCGAGACCATCACCTGGGATTTCGAGGGCAAGGAACGCGCGATCCGTTTTCTCAATCCGGATTATGGCCTGATTAATCTCACAGATGATATTCCCCTGCATATCTCCGGGTTTGGTCCGAAGAGTCGCGCGCTGGCAGCAAAATTCGGCGCTGGTTGGATTAACTTTACCGGTCAACCCGACATGGCCATTGGTGATCTGCAAGGTATGCAGGAGAGCTGGGCGGATGCCGGCAACAGCAACGAACTGTATAGCAGCCTGTTTGTGCTGGGGTGCGTGCTGGAGGAAGGGGAGAGTATTCTCAGCGAACGTTCCCTGGCACAGGCCGGTCCCTGGGCGACAGTGTTTTTGCACAATCTGGTGGAGACTACACAACCCAATGAGATGGAGTCGCAGTTGCCCCCCGCCCTGAATACTGCGCTCGAAGCCTATCGCGAGACCTACCTCAGCTACCCTGAGACTGAGCGGCACCTGTTCAATCACCGCGGGCACTTGATGAAGTTGCGCGAGGACGATGGCGCTGTGCTGAATGCGGAAGTCATGGCGGCCCTGTGTGGGTTTGCTGCTACAGAGCAACAACTTGTTAACCATATAAAATCGCTTGAGGCAGCCGGCTACTCCCAGTTTACAGTGCAGCTGGTAGAGGGGCAGGAAGACGCACTGGAAGATTGGGCGCGGGTGATGAACAAGGTTTGAGAAGAGGGGCCCGCAAGGGCTCCAATCTTACAGCCGTCGATTATGTTGGGCCTGTAGAGCACTGGCGATACGGGGAGGATATCGTATACTTGTAAGCGGTTCGGCAATAATAAAACGAGGCTGACAATGAACAATATGGACGAAATCCAGAAGGCAACCAGAAGTATCGATGCCGAATCTCTCGCCAGGGCAGTGGTCGCGGCAAAACGTGGCGACCGTGCCGGGCAACAACAGATAGCGGGGGCTCTTGCTTGGGTCGCCTACTCCTGTCCCGATGCCGCAGCTGCCGTGTACGACAACATCACCAGCGCCTGGCTGGGCAGCGGTGACACTCCCGCGATTCCTACCGGGTTGCCGGAAGCGCCAATAGAGGACAGTTTCTGGAAGGCGTTCTGGGATGTGGTTGAAGGCCCGGAAGAGGGCTATGACGCACTGACGATTACCGTCGCTGTCGCCGCACTGGGGAATGCCTTACATCCCGATTTTGAACAGATCGCAGAAAACCATGCCCGTCACCACCCGGGGGCGGCAATATCGGTGAACAGCCCGGTTCCCGGCCATACCGATATCGAGGCTCTGGCCCTGTGCCCCGAGGGCAGCCTGGGGCGATCACTGTACAATATGATTATAGAAAATGGCTACGACCCCGAGGTACTGGATCGGGAAGAGATCATGCTGTCAGCCTTGCCGCATTCCCTGCACTACCTGAACGCACGCATACTGCAAATGCACGATGTATGGCACCTGGTGGCAGGTTACGAAACCACCTCCTCTAATGAGATAGCCATCTCGGCGTTTCAGTTGGCGCAGTTCGGTCACAACTACTCGGCCATGTTCCTGGCAGTGGGTATGGCCATGGCGGTTACCAAGGAGCCCAGAGGCTTTGCCATACTGATGCAGATCATCACCGAGGCGTGGCGCCACGGCCGTGAAGCGCCAGCGATGATGGACATCGAGTGGGAGAAGGAGTGGAACAACTCCCTGCCGGATATTCGCGCCACTCACAACATCCCCCTTTACCACAGCGTGTTTCCGACGGACCTGCTGGAATCGATTGAAAACCCCCCGCTCTGGAAGAAACTTTACCTGGGCTTCAAGCTGACTCTGTATCACTTGCGGTTGCGACAATCCGCTGGCCGACCGTTAATGCAGTGATCAGCACGCGCTTACCTGGTTCCCTGCTACTGTTGCTCGTCTGTTTTCCCGTCTGGTCGGAGCCGCAGACTGATCCCACCGCGATTGTTGGCGCCGCTCTGCAATCCCTCGACCAGGCAGACATGGACAACAACTGGTTTTTCACCATGGAGGTGGAACAGGACGGTGAAAACCTGCTGATTCGCAGCGATCCGCGTTTGGGGAAGTACGAAAAGCGGCAGCTGCTCGCGGTGAATGGTAGCGCACCCAATAAGGATCGACTGGACGAGTTTCGCACAGCCGAGAAAAAGCGTATCGATGATATAGACCCGGACAAAGAGGGCTATCGCTATCTTGTGGATACCGCCACGCTACAGCTGATTGAGGAAAGCGAGGGATACCAGGCGCTGTCTTTCGTGCCGCGGCTGAAGGATCTGGAAGACTCTGGCGATAAAGTGCGTGGCAGTTTGCTGCTCGATACCAGTACCAGGCAGATAGAAAAACTCGAAATCTACAACACCGAAAATCTGTCCCCCGCATTCTCTGTGAGCCTGACAACCTTACGCCTGACTTTTTCCTTCCGGCAGGAGCAGGGTGCCATGCTACTCGATACGATGTATTCGCAATTGGAGGGCAAGGCCGGCTTTGTCAAAAGTTTTGCCAGCGAGGTGGCCATCGATTTCAATGAGTATCAGCCGGCAGCAGACTGTTCTTCGCCTACCAGCCTTCCTGGCAGTTCACCCCTGTGTTGACCGGCAGCAAAGCTGGCGACGCCTGATTTGACGGCACACCCGAAGTCAAAAAACCAAACATGGAGCCTCTCAGCAAAGCTGTCTGAATCGATTGTGCGCGCCTATTCGATGTCGTAGCGCACTACGACCGCAGGGCTGGCAATGGGACCATCCAGCTGAATGGTCAGCAATCCGTCCCGTTGTTCCGTACCAACAACCTCTGCGCCCAGCACATCGATGCCGCGCCAGGGCACACCCGGGTCTTCAATGGTAAAGCTGGCCTCCACATCCCCGGCCACAATGGCGTAAAGGGCCGTGTCGCTCTGAGTGTAGTGCAGGGCGCGCCCACGGCTGTTGTTAAAACGTTGCCAGGGACGGGTCTGGTAAATGGCCTCACCGTTAATATCCATCCACCTCCCAAGGCCGAGCAAGGGTGCTTGTTGAATGGCTGGAATCTGGCCGTAACTGTCGGGGCCGACGTTGATCAAGACATTGCCGTTTTTGGCCACGGTATCCACCAGGTAGGTCACCAGTTCGCCGGCAGACAGCATATCGGCGCTGGTTTCACTGGCATTGAAGGCAAAGGACGCACCCAGTCCGCGGGTAGACTCCCACTTATAGGAAGGGATGCCAGGCAGGCTATCGTATTCGGCGGTCTTGAATCCGATGCGGGACGGATCGTCTTCCAGCGGGTCGGCCTGGTTTGACAGGCTCCAGCGGGCCAGCGCCTTGAACAGCCAGGTCGCGCCGGGTATTTCGGCGATGTCACCCAGCACATCCACATGGGCCCAGCGGTCATTAACCGTTCCGGCGGGGACCTGTTCAAAATAATACTGGAACATCTCGCCCTGACGCCCCTTCGATGGATAGCCGATATCGGCCCACAAAATATCGGGCTTATAGCGGTCTATGAGCTCAATCATGTGGCCGTACACATAGTCGGCATAGGCCTCACTGGAGGGCGCGCTGCGCATAACGCCACCCACCCAGTCGTCATCGGTAACCAGCTCAAAACTCCAATCCAGGCCGGTGGAGTAGTAGGTGCCAAAATACATGCCCCGGGCGCGTACCGCGGCGGCCAGTTCCCCCACCATATCCCTGGGTGACCCCCAGGCCTCACGGTTCGGGTTGGTGACTCCACTGGGCCACAGGGTATAGCCGTCGTGGTGCTTGGTGACCAGAACCACATATCGGGCACCGGCCTTCTGAAACAATTCGGCCCAGGCTTGCGGGTCCCAGCGCTCATTTACCCGCTGTTCGAAAGGGGCTTTGAAGTCGGTGTAAGGCGCATCCCCGTATACTTGCTGGTGATGCTGTGCCGTTTCGCTACCCGGGTAGCTCATGGCGTTGAGGTACCACTCCGCATAGGGTAATTCACGCGGTGGCGAATCCGACAGCAGTAACTCTACCAGTTCACCCGGCTGCAATGCCCCGCCGGGTGCAAAGGCGGGCACTGATGCCGGGCCCCAGTGAATGAACACGCCAAACTTGGCGTCGTCAAACCACTGCGGCGTGTCTCGCGAGCGTGCCAACATATCCTCCGGGACGGGGTCGGCGCAGGCGGCCAACAACAGGAAGCTTGCAAGCAGTAGAGCGTTGCCACGGGTACTGGTGGTCCGGCCATTTTGCATAGGAGTACTCTCTCTATAAATCACGCTTTTCGGCTGCGCCAATCACCAGTCATAACGCAACTCGATGCCGGCTGTGCGGCGCGCGTATTTGGATTTAAACTGCATGTAACCGTGGGGAATCAGTACATCGGAATGCGCAAAAATCAGGCTGCTGAAATCCTCATCGAGTGCATTCTTAACGAATACTGAAAGACTGTAACCGCCCTCGCGCTCCAGCGCCGCCAGGCTCAGGTCAACAATGGTATAGGCTTTCTGGATATTGTTGGGGTCCTGGGAGTTCTGATACAGCACATCATCCTGCCAGCGCACATTGCCTACTGCCAACAGGTCAAAGGGCAAACTGGGTAAGGATTGCCTGTAATTAGTAGAGAAGGTCAGCTTCCATTTCGGTGTGTAGGGCAGGTCTCCGCCGGACAGATCTTGTGAGCCGCCCGGGCATTCGCCGCGGAATATCTGCCCCTGGCTGCAGTTGCCGGCCTCAAAATCGTCGATCCTGCCATCGGTGTAGGCGAGGCCGCCGGAGATATTCCAGTTTTCGTTCACGCGCCCGATGAGATCCAGCTCAACCCCTCGAGTGGAGACGTCACCGGCATTCTGTAACAAAAACTCCGCAGGGAGCTCATCATCGGGATTCTCATCGATGAGTGCCTGGGCCTGAAAGTTTTTGTACTCCGCATAGTACAGTGCCACGTTGAGGATAAGTCGATCATCCAACCAGGCGCTCTTCAGGCCCAGCTCGTAGGAATCACTTTCTTCCGGTTCGATGGGGTCGGTAACGACCGACACCTCCACATCGAAGGCCGGGCCCTTGTACCCGCTTACATAGGAGGCATACAACATGGCCGAGTCGTTCACATCCCACTCCACGGCGATCTTCGGCGAGAAGTTGTCCTTGGACACGTCATCACCGCGGGGCGCGTGTGGCAGTGGGAATACAAGGCCGTCACCACCGATTCGCTCGGCCTCGAAATCCAGTTCGTCGCGGGTATAGCGCCCGCCAAGAACACCTCTCAAGTCATCCATGATGTTGTAGGTCATCTCTCCATACAGAGCCATATTCTCGCTGTCCACTTTGACCCTGGAGTCCGACACGACGGGCGGAAGTATCGGCACAAACAACTCGTGGGATGCCACGGTGCGAGTCTTGTTGTCCTGCGTGAAGTAGAACGCACCCAGCACAAAATGGCCCCAATCTGCCGTGTTTGAGCTAAGGCGCAACTCCTGGGAAAACTGGTCGACTTCCGTGTGCGGCGGGGAATCGAGCATCAGGGTCAGCGGGTTGGTGGGGCGATTATCGACGTCTACCGTCTGGGTATTCTCCCAGTTGCGATACGCGGTTATGGAGGTTACCTCATAGGCGCCCAGCGCTTTGTTCATGGTGAGCGAATTACCCCAGGCGGTGACTTCGTCGCGGGTCTTTTGATTGTTATTGGCGTCAAAATTGTCGTCCGCAGGCACTACCGGCCGCAGTTCTTCCAGCAATGCTTCGCGCTGGTCTGACTCCAGCACCGCACGCACGGTCAGCGCGTTGCACTTGCAGTCGCTGTCGTAGTAATCAGCGCTCCACATCAAATCGAAGTCATCGCGCGGTTGCCAGCTGAGCTTGCCGCGCAGGCTTGTGCTCTCGCCTCCGTTCAGACTGGAACCGTCATACACATTGGTGGCATAGCCATCGTCATCGATCCACATGCCGGTGAGGCGCATGCCCACGGTATCCCCTAGCGGCCCGGAAACGGTCGCACCCAGCCGATACTCATCCTCTTCAATCGCTGTCGCGGAAACCGTGCCAGCCCACTCCGGGGTGGGGTCACGGGTAATAATGTGTATCACGCCGCCGGAGGCGTTCTTGCCGTAAAGTGTTCCCTGAGGGCCGCGCAGGACTTCAACGCGCTGCACATCCAGCATGGAGCTGAATGCCATGCCCGAGCGGCTCAGTACCACGCCGTCAATCATGGTGGACACGCTGGGCTCAGCGCCGGCACTGAATGCCTGGGTGCCTATGCCGCGAATGTTGAAGGAGGAATCACTGGCGGTAGCCCCGGTCTGGGCATTGAGGCTGGCGATCATCTGCGTCAACTCTGCGGCGTTGACCAGGTGCGCCTCGGCGATTGCTGTGCCGCTCAGCAGCGACACGGCCACCGGCACATCCTGCAGACTGGCCTCGCGGCGGGTGGCGGTAACCACCAGCTCCTCCAATACGCCGACACCATTTGCGTTCGTAGCCGGACTCAGTGTCAGGCCGCAGGGAGCCAGCAGCGCAAGCACCAGGGAAGTCCGTCGGAAATGCCGGGTATCGGTCATTGCTCAGGTTCTCTTTTCGTTATTTTTATATAGTGCTGGCGCCACCTGCTGTGGCGCCGCTGGGGACCGGTTAGAATCCCGTCTTCATCTGTCTGCCAATGAGCCCACTCACATGGGCCCGTATCGATTGTACAACGACTTAACCCGTTGGCAACCCGGATGCTACCTCATCGGCAACAGGCGAAGCATAGCTGTTACCGTTAACTCGCGCGAGAGCCATGACCTTGCAGGGCATTTCGCCGACTGCCCAGCGCACCAGTTTGCTCTTCAATTTTTCGTTGGGCCTGAACAAAAAACGCTCGGCAATATAGCCGTGCCAGGTGCCGGTCATCTTGCGCGCCCAGTCCGGCATCATCGCCATAGAGCCGTGTAAACCCAGCCATGATTCAAGGCGCTGCCGCCGCGTCGTTTCCACATCGCCGCTGGTACCCAGAAGAAAGTCCGCAAACTGTCGAGTCTGATCGTTATAGGCCATCAGCGGGCGCATGCGCTCTACATAGTCTTCTAACTCTGGAACGGTTTCTGGCACCCACTCGGCCCCGCCCATGCGGCCAATCACCGCCTGCTCTTTCAGATACTGATCTTTTTCTTGCCGGCTCAAGGGGCGGCGATAGCGGTCATACGCCATCATGATGGCCCAGGGAATACAGGTATGTACCCAGGCAAGTAATTCCGGGTCGAGCGCGCGATAGGCAAGACCATCATCCCGAGTCCCTTTTACGAAACCGTGTATGCGCTTGACCTGTTCAATCACACCGGTAGCGGCCTGGGTATTGCCGAAGGTTGTGCGCAGAACATAGCCCAGTGTATTGCGGGAGCGAGTATAGGGGGCAGTTCGATAGGATGACTGGGTGAATACTCCATGCATGACAGAGGGGTGCAGTACTTCCATAAGAATGGCTGCCACTCCGGCCCCGCCGACACTGGCAAGGTCCCCGTTGATTTCCCAGGACATACTGTCCGGGCCACCGGACAGCCCGAGGTCACCAGCCGGCCCCCCGTACATTGCCTCCTCGTCGTGGCGGCCCCCCATGAGTTCGAGCTGGGCGATAATGTCGGCTCGGATACGGTTCATTGTGCTCACTCCTCAATGCAGACTTCCACAGTCTGGCCCACCCCGTGACAACTGTCAATTTACAGCCTCCATCCGTGTCGTCCGCTTAATAACTGCCTAGCGAGGAACCAGACCGTCAAAAATAACACTCACAGCACTGTCAACCTGGGCCCGGATGGTTCGCGGGTTGTACCCCTTTGCGCCGCGGGTAAGGCGTTTGGTCAGGGCGGGGAGAGCAAAGATTCCGCCCACGCCATGGGTCATCAGAAAATAGATAAGGGTCACTGAAACAGGGGCAATTTTGCCCTCATCGCTAAGCCGCATAAGCCAGGCGTCTCCGAAGTCGCGCACAGGCTGGATATAGGTGTCGAATAGATAGTCCAGGCGCGGGCCTGGCTGACTGGCCTCCTGGTTGATGATTTGCAGCAGTGACGGGTGCAATGCGTTCACTTCAATAAAGTAGCCAATAAGCCCTTTCAGCACGACCAGTTCATCATCGCCGAGGGTCTGCGCCTCGCGTTCCAGGTCGTCCTCCAGACGGCCAAAGCCATAGTCTACAGCCGCATACCAGAGCTTCTCTTTTGACCCGAAACGCTGGGGAATGAGGTTGTGACTCACTTTTAGGCGACGGGCAATTTCACGTACCGATGTGCCATCATAGCCATTTTCACCAAACGCCTGCAACACCGCATCCAGCAACACATCATCTGCTACGACAGCGCGCTGCGGCGGACGCCCCCTTGCTCTGGTCACCATCTGCTTTCACCTCCCCCGTTGGCCCTGAAAACGGATTTCCCAGCCTATCTTCTGCCTGAATAATGCAGTGTAGAGTCTCTGATCACGCGGTGACAAGCTAAACCGCCGCAGTGCGTCTAAATTGACAGCTGTCATATTGTTAGCCAGACTGAGCCATCGGAGCCGGAGACGAAGAAGGGACGGAATGATGCACGATCTGGTGGTTCAAGGCGGAATGGTTATCGATGGCACGGGTGCACCGGCGCGGCGGGTAGACGTGGCAATTGACGCCGGCATTATCACAGCCGTGGGCCACGACCTTGCAGCTGCGGCTGAAACGATTGACGCCGGGGGACTGCTGGTCACCCCGGGGTGGGTCGATATTCACTCGCATTATGATGGTCAGGCCACATGGGATGAGCAGTTGTCACCCGCGCCCTGGAACGGCGTCACCACCGTCGTAATGGGTAATTGCGGGGTGGGTTTTGCACCGGTGCACGCCGATCAACACGATTTCCTTATCCAGTTGATGGAGGGAGTCGAAGATATTCCCGGCAGCGCCCTGGCCGCTGGTATCAACTGGGAATGGGAAACTTTTGAGCAATACCTGGACGCTCTGGACGCGCGCTCATACGCCATTGATATCGGCACACAGGTCCCCCACGGTGCGGTGCGTGCTTATGTGATGGGCGAGGCCGGCGCCAATAACGCGCCGGCTAACGCCGACCATATTGATGCCATGGCCGCCATTGTGAAATCGGGCCTGGCGGCAGGCGCTCTCGGGTTCTCTACCTCGCGCACCGTTCTTCACCGGGCCAAAAATGGCAAACTGGTGCCGGGTACCAACGCTTCCAGCGATGAAGTGCTGGGCATTGGCCGGGTGTTGGGGGAGGTAGGTCATGGCGTTTTTCAGGTGGCGGGTGATTATGTGCCTGAGAACAAGGAGCTGGCCTGGATGAAACAACTGACCCGGGAAACCGGCCGTCGTGTGTTGTTCAGCGTGGTGCAAAGTGCGGATGACCCCGAGCGATGGCGTCGCCTGCTGCGGGCCGCGGAACTGGACGCGGCTGAGGGCGGGCAACTGACACCGCAAATCGCGCCTCGCCCGGTGGGCCTGTTGCTGGGTTTCGAAAGCAGTGTGCACCCGTTTATCCTGCATCCGAACTACTGGCCACTGCAGGCACTGTCTTTAGCCGAGCGGCGCGCAGCCCTTGCCACACCAGAGATGCGCACATCCATCTTGTCAGAACCGCCTAACTACGGCCAGCTCGACGGTGTGGTTGCCATGATTACCAACGGTTTCGAGCAGATGTATGTGTTGGGTGAAGACCCTGACTATGAACCGGCCGCCGACCAGAGCATAGCCGCTATAGCTGCCAGGGAAAATCGCACACCGCAGGAGGTGGCCTACGACATCATGGTGTCACGGCAGGGCGAAGGGCTCATTTTTCTGCCGATGCTGGGTTATGTTGACGGCAATCTCGACGCCACCGCCGAGTTGATGCGTCACCCCAACAGTATCTATGGCCTGGCCGATGGCGGTGCTCACTGTGGATTGGTGAGCGACGCCAGTATCCCCACGTTTTTGCTGACGCACTGGGCCCGAGATCGCAAGCGGGGTGCACGCATACCGATCGAGGAGTTGGTGGAGAATCAAACCCGGCGCACAGCGCAGTGCTATGGCTTGTTTGACCGTGGTGTTATTGCGCCCGGAATGAAGGCCGACATCAATATCATCGACTTTGACGCACTGCATATTCACGCTCCGCGCCTGGTCTACGACCTGCCGGCTGAGGGTAAACGCTTTGTGCAGGACATCACCGGGTACCACAGTACGATTTGCAATGGCCAGGTGATTTACCGGCATGGCAAAGCCACCGGCAAGTTGCCGGGCAAACTGATTCGCGGCCCTCAAGCAGCACCACAAGCTGCGGCTTCCATAGGCATCTGAATGACAACTCAAGTGGATTCGCAAAGTATTGCGCTGCCTGGTCGCGCTGACGATCCGGGTTTCCACCTGGCTACCTGGCAGGCGGGCGAGGGGCCAGCCGTTGTGTTCTGCCATGGTTTCCCGGATATTGCGCTGGGTTGGCGGCAGCAACTGGCGACAGTAGCGGCGCAGGGCTTTCACGCCATCGCGCCGGACATGCGCGGTTATGGCGGCAGTTCCTGCCCCCCAGGGGTAGAGGACTACACTCTGACGGAACTGACCGGTGACCTGGTGGCCTTACTGGATGCTCTGGACATTGAGAAAGCTATTTTTGTCGGTCATGACTGGGGTGGATTTGTCGCCTGGGCCATGCCGGTGTTGCATCCCGAGAGAGCGGCCGGTGTGGCGGGCGCCTGCACGCCCTACATGCCGTTTCCCAGCGTGGCCCTGCACACCGAACTGGTCGCGGGGGAGATCGAGCGACAGTACGTGGCCTGGTTTCAGCAACCGGGTATTGCCGAAGCGTGCATGGATAAGCAAGTGGAGACCATCGTGTCGAAAATCCTGCGCACTGCGCCCCCGCTCGAAGAAGTGTATGCCGCGGCGTTTGCCGACGGTAAGCTCAATATGAATCCCTTCCTGGATATTGAAGGCACTGTAACTCTGGGGGAGCCGCTACTGAGTGAGGAGGATTTCACCGCCTACGTGGAAGCCTTTTCACGTACCGGCTTTCGGGGCGGTATCAACTGGTACCGCAATATTGATCACAACGCGCTGGTCCATCCGGGCGTGGGGGTTGCCCCGCTGGATATACCCTGCCTGATGTTGATGGCAGACCGCGACCCGGCTCTGCGGCCTGAGTTTGCGGCCGATATGCCAGAGCGATGCAGCAACCTGGAAATGCATCTTATTCAAAATGCGGGGCACTGGGTTCAGCGCGAGCAGCCCGCTGTGTTCAACCAACACCTTATTGCCTGGCTGCAACGCCACTTTCCCGGGGAGTGATAATGCCGGGCAGCTGTTCGTGGGTGCGCTTATCGCCTTTATATTTTACCGGAGGATTTATATGACTCGGGCGAGGCATTTGCGTGTTAGACAGCAGTTGGGTGTCTGACACGTTCCCCCGGCCCATTAAGCGTCGGTACCGCTATACAGCGAGCGGCGAATAATAGTGAATTACTGCTGCGCTGCCTGGGCGTCATCCCGTTTATCAATCTTGTGTTGATCCTCGGTGCTGCCGATTTTCCAGTAACTCGAAATATAGAGATAATCTTTGGGCACCTGGCGCTGCAGTTTGAAGTATTTCCTCAGGGCACGCATGCTGTGGAATTCACAGGCTGCCCAGACCGCGGGCTGGCCCGGTAGCCAGGCAAGCTGTTCGATACGGTCAAACAGGGGGCTGGCCGCGATATCACAGGTTGCATTTACAACCCATTGCACCTCAATGTTTAGCGGGGCTTTGAGTGGCCGGATATCGGCTTCATCCATTACTTCGAGGACGGCATAGCCCCGTGCATCTTCCGGAAGATGAGCAAGATTGACCTTGATTGCGGGCAATGCCGTCATATCGCCGGCCAGCAGAAACCAGTCGGCATCGGTATTGATAAGCTTTTTGGGGCCCGGCCCACCTATCAGGATTTGAGCGCCAGGCTGTGCGTTCAGAGCCCAGCCTGTGGCGGGACCTTCGGCTTCATGAACTGCAAAATCCACGTCTATCTCATCGCGACGTTGCTCACTGACGGTGTAGGTCCGCATTAGCGGGCGCGCTTCACCCGGCTGGGGAAAAACCAACTTTATATAGGCACTTTCCTGATCCGGCGGAAAGTCTGTGATCGCTGCGCCACCGAGCGTAACGCGCAGCATATGTGGTGTGATGTACCTGGAGCGGATCACCTCCAGGGTTCTTGGTGCGGGTCTGCTCATCAGGTTTGTCCTTGATCTGCGGTGGGAGTCTGTTTGACGCTATCAGCCATGGTGTTGCTGACGCGGAGAAAAAATGCGAGCTCATCCGCCTCCAGATTCCTGGTTAGTTGCTTTACAGCCCAATCTTCGGCTGCATCGAGCTTGGCCATGACTTGCTTGCCTTTCGGTGTTGGTTTTAGCAGCTGGCTGCGGCGATCGGCAGGGTTGTCTAGCTTAACGATCAGCCCGGCGCCGGTCAGGTCGTTCAACGCGCGGGTGATTTGTGCCTTGTCGCGCTGCATCCGCTGTGCGATCGAGTGCGCCGTAATCTGAGGAGTACGACAGATTCCCTTCAGTGCCCTGATATGGGTGACCGGCAAGTCAATTTGCTGCTCCCGGATACCTTCAAGTAGCAAGTGTTTGTAAGCGTGCATCAGCCGGTGTACGGCATCGCCAAGCATCACACTGGGCATAAGTTATATCTCTATTTGGTTGATATAGTCAACTATATAGAAAACATGTTGACTGTGTCAACTAAATAAATCAAATGACCGAAGTGCAAGGGTGGCTAAAGCAATGCTGGCAAATACCTTGGCTCACTTTTGTGTCAAGTGTGGCCAGTAGTCGACGAGGCGGATGAAGTGGTTGCTGACCGTTCGCTTCCCGGTGTGCTCCCGGTCCAGCGCTTATATGCAGCGTTAAACGCCGTTAGATGTTGGTAGCCCAACAATCTGGATATCTCGTGTATCGGTAGTGATGTTTGCAGCAAATAGTAATTGGCTCTCTCCTCTCGCACATCGTCCAATAACTCCTGGTAAGTGGTGTTTTCTCGCTGCAAATAGCGTCTTAAAGTACGCTCGCTAACATTCAGGTGACAGGCCAGCGCTTTTTGGCTTGGTTCACCCAGTGGCAGCTGTTTTCTCAGCCAGCTAGCCACTTTGCTGGCAGTGCTCGGGTCGTTGATTGCGGCTGTTAAATGAGCAGCTTCTTTCGTCATCACCTGATGGACGAATGGGTCGGACTGCAAAATAGGGAGAGCTAGTGAGTTTTTGCTGAATATCACTTTGGCCATATCCTGGGCGAATAGTAGATCTGAGCCAAATGTATCGTTCCAGTTACTGAGGTTTCCGGGTGCCTGATGGGTAAAGTGCACAGCTAACGCCAATTTGTCAGTGCCAGCCAAAAGCTTTCCGAGGGTTACCCATGATGCGAAGAATACGTCTTCCAGAATTGCCATGTACTGCCCGCCCTTCAGCGACCAGCGCACCTCCACATTCTTTTCACAATGGATGATCTCGGTATTGGCCAGTGTCACTATCAGGGACTCATACCGGGGGAGCAGCAGCAGCGCGTCATACAAGGTGTTGCCATTAGCGGCGGCATAACCCAGCGCGTTATAGCTGGAAAATGCCAGCTCGCGACCAATGCTCAAACCAATCCCGTCGTCCTTTGCTGCATTCTGAATAGATAAGATCAGTTGGGTGAAACTGGTGAAATCGACTCGTGATGTCGGTGTTAAAAGTGCCGCGTCGCTGATGCTTGTAGCGCTTAAGCAGGCCGCTGCATCGAGGCCGATTAATTTGATCGCCGACAGTATGCCGGAAACAAGAGATGCCGCAACGGTATCATCTGAGCTCAGCCGGTTACTGCCTTTTTGGCCTACACTCATAAATAATTGGCCTTATCTCGCTCACGTTTTAGTCGCTTAAAGAGCTATCTTACGCATCGACTATTGAATTACAAGATTGTGCCCATTGGTGCTGCGCTTACTATTCCCCAGCATCAACATTTGGTGCATTCTTAGTGCATGGGGCTTTGTTAATTACGCCCAACGACCTCGTGACCGGAGAAAACTATTTTGCTGAAAAAACTATCCATTCTACTAGCAGTTCCATCCCTTTTTTGCCTCCTTACGGCCTGTGGTAGTGACAATGACAGCGGGGTCCCCAATGTTCAATTGGCGGATAATGTACTTATCTTCACAGATCAGGAGATCCCCAATTTTTACTTGCAGGAAGCTATAGAGGAGGGAGAGGAAAATCCGGCGGCTCGATTGAGCGGGGATATCATGGGAAGGAAAATCACGATCATCAAGCTCAGTGGTAAGACTAACCACTTTGGCAGGGATGAAGACCTTCGGTATATCGACTACCACGCAACCGTACCGGAAACCCGCGTCTGGATATCTGAATATCCCGATACCCGTGATCTGAATATACAGACGGATGATACCGGCTGGTGGACGATGTATATCGTCAAGGACACCGGGCAGGAGCTTGATTTCTCGTTTATCTATGAAAAAGAAGAGTGGATAACCACCAAGAGTAACGTTATTACGTTTGCTGATCAGGACGATACCGATCTGGCCATCCAGTTTATCGACCCCTACTTTTTTACCTACGCCATGCTGCCACTCGTGGAAGGTATGATGAGGGCCAATGGCTACCCCAATTTCTTCTTCGAGAATGCGATGGTAGTTACCGTCGGAAAATCCTGGGGCAGCATGCACGACGACAGGCTGCCGCATGGCGACCCCGGGGCGACCGTGAATATCAGTCCGGTCTCAGAAGAGTATATCGGTCCAATCTATTTCACCAAGGACGTAATCCCCGATCTCAATCAACCCGATGTTTCGGTCGATGGCGGCGTCACCTGGCTCAACATGCCGATCAATGGCACCTACCTGGTCAGTGCCGAAAAGCCTGGTGTGAACTACCCCACCGTCAAGTTCAAGATCACTAGCGCAGATGTGGAAAGTGGCGTGCAGTTATATATTGCCTCACCACCGGATTCGCTTGAGGGCGATAATGACTCCCCGCCAGGGGAGCTGTGATCCTGTTTCTATAGAATGACGCATCCCCGCCCATACCATGGCTCATGCGTGTGGCCCTGGAAAGTGGTATCACCAGAATCGTGAGCCGGGTCATCTGCCGATAAGCCGAGCCATTTGCATGGTGGGGCGTGGCTTGTTAAGGTGCGGCAGCAAAAATCGCGCAACGCCTTTTGCATCCCGGTACCCCACACCCCTATAATCAGGCTCCCGAGCAGGCATATTACAGCAATTCAGTACACGGAAAACTACGCTAGAAAATCTCTGTTTGTGCTGCTGCAAACAATATGTCTGTGTCTGCTATCGTCACTGCCAGCGCAAGCTGCGCGGCCAACCCTGAATGAACTGGAAACGGAAGTGGCGTCTCTGACGCAACAGCTGGCCGAGGCCAATGCGCGGTTAGCACAAGCGCGCGGCAGGGCGGACGTCGCCGAGCAAGAGCTGGCAGATACACGGGATACAGAGGGCAAGGGCATCACGCTGGGACCGCTCACCATAGGCGGCGCGATGCGCGTCAATTATATTTACGGCGACTACGACAAGGTCGGAAGTGCGCCCCAGCGCGGGGGCAATGGCGGCAACGTCGAACTCGATACCTTTCGTATCAATGCCACTCTCAAGTATCAGCAGTGGATCGGCCAACTGGAGTACCGTTGGTACGATAGCTACAATTTTATTCATACCGGCTGGTTGGGGTATGCCTTCGACGAATCCAGTCAAATTCAGGTTGGGGTAACACGCGTGCCTTTTGGGCCCGGGCCCTATGGAATCTCCCAGAGTTGGTTTTTCGATCAACATTACTATGTAGGTCTGGCTGATGATCCGGATCTGGGTGTTAAATATCTCACGCAGTGGGGCGATTGGGAGCTGGCACTCGCTTATTTTGTCAGCAGTGAAGCCAATGGGAGTGGCGCCAGTGGAGACAGTGCTCGGTACGGTTACGATGCGGTGAAGTGGAAGTTCGCCCTGGAGCCCAATGGGGATGTTGTCGAAGCACCGGCGAATGGCTATGAGGAGCGCAACCAGTTCAACCTGCGGGCGATCTACCAGATTGAAGATGGGCCAGTTCCCACGGACGTGGGCTTCTCTATGGAGTGGGGTGAGCTTGATGGCAAGCGCGCCGAGGATGGCCACCACTGGGCGTTGTCCGGGCACATGGTTAACACGCTGGGTGATTTCACCCTGGCCACCCAACTCACCCGCTACGAGTACGATGTTGATGACAACAATCTGGCGGGGGCACAGCTCATACCACTGGGAGCGTATGATTTCGCCTGGCCTGCGGCGACACGTGGCTGGCTACCCGCGGTATCCCTGAGCTATCGCATCGACACACCGGGCATTCCCTGGCTGAGCTACATACTGCCTTACCTTGAATACAGCAGCATCCTTAAGGATGACAGTCAGTTTCACAATAGCGAGCTGTTCATTCTCGGCTCCGCCTGGGCCAGTGGCGGTTGGTATATCTACAGTGACCTGGCCTATTCAAATGGCAACCTGTTTATTGGTGACACAGACGACAATTACTCGAATGTCTACCACGGCGTCGGCGATTTTGGTGCCGATGGCAATAACAAATGGAATTATCGATTCAACCTCAATCTGGGGTACTACTATTAGCGGGAACACTAAATGACTCACCTGACAGATGAGGCCACGGCGCGTGAGCATCTGGCGTTGGCCAGAAAATTCAAGCAAGTAGAACGCGAAGCGCGGGAAAAAGCCGTGCGTAATCGCGGCCGGATAGCAGGGTTGCAAATCGAACCCACCGCCTCAGTAGAGAACGATGCTGATGAACGCGAGCCTGGGGATACCAATTGGTCCGGCTATGGCTTTGATGTCCACCCACACGTAACCCTGATCTCTGTGGCCATCCTGATAGTCTTCATTCTCTTGACCCTGATGTTCAAAGACGACGCCAGTGAATTATTCAAGGCGGGGTTGGCATTTATCACTAACACGGCAGGCTGGTTTCTGATTCTGGTGACCAACATATTCATTATCGCCGCCGTGTATTTTGCCATGGGGAAATTTGGGGATATTCGCATAGGTGGGAAGGACGCTTTGCCTGAGTTCAGTACACTCGCGTGGTATGCGATGCTGCTGAGTGCGGGTATGGGAATTGGTCTGATGTTCTGGAGCGTAGGCGAGCCCATGTTTCACTACATCGCTCCCTCGCCGATGTTTGGCGATATGGAGGCTATGACTCCCGAGGCAGCGCAAGCGGCGATGGGAGTAACCTACTTCCACTGGGGCCTGCACCCCTGGGCTATTTACGCTATCGTTGGGCTGGGGTTGGCATTTTTTGCCTATAATCGCGGCCTGCCGTTAACCATACGCTCGATTTTTTATCCGCTATTGGGTGACAGAATTTACGGGTTCTGGGGCAATCTGATCGATGTGCTGGCTGTGCTGGCCACGCTCGTTGGACTCGCCACCTCGCTGGGTCTGGGGGTGAAGCAAATCAACGCAGGTCTCTTTTTTCTGTTCGATATGCCCATTAGCACCGTTAGCCAGGTGACGCTGATCGCAATTATTACGGGGATAGCGACCCTGTCGGTGATGGCCGGCCTGGACAGCGGGGTAAAGTTTCTCAGCCAGATCAACATGGGGTTGGCGGCGTTGTTCATGCTGTTTCTGCTGATAGTTGGTCCCACCGTATACATCCTCGGGGGTTTTACCCAGAACCTGGGCTACTATTTCACCATTCTTCCCAAGCTGAGCTTGTGGACAGAGACCTTCCGTGACACCAACTGGCAGGCTTCCTGGACTGTATTTTATTGGGCGTGGTGGATCTCCTGGTCCCCTTTTGTGGGCATGTTTATCGCCCGTATTTCAAAGGGGCGTAGCGTGAGGGAATTTCTCTTTGGGGTGATTGTAATCCCGACCTTGTTGTCCTTTGTCTGGATGTCTGTATTCGGTGGCGCCGCCTTGTACGTGCAGACAGCGGGGATCACCGATGTGGCTGCAGCGGTCAACGAAGATGTGGCCACCGCCATGTTCGTCATGCTCTCGAGCTTTCCCTTTGCCGGCGTGTTGTCCCTGGTAGCGGTGGTGCTGGTCACGATCTTCTTTGTAACTTCCTCTGATTCCGGATCGTTGGTAGTCGATCATCTCACCTCCGGAGGAAAGTTGAATTCACCCACCCCCCAGCGCGTATTCTGGGCGCTGATGGAAGGCCTGGTTGCTGCCGTACTGTTGATAGGTGGCGGTCTTGCGACCTTGCAGGCCGCTTCTGTCAGCACAGGTCTGGTGTTCGCAGCGGTGTTACTGGTGGGAGTGTATGCCCTGTATGTCGGCTTGTCGCAGGAACTTTACGTGGAGAACGCAGTAGAAAAAGCGCTGAAAAATGCCCACGAAGAGCACCTTCTACAGGAGGCCGTAACTTCGGCGGTGCAGGAGAGCAGCTGATGCGCGCAGTTTAACCGTACCCCCCTGGTTCAGGGGTGCTGGCCAGTTAAAGCGTTGTTACTGCTAGAAGCTGATATGAAGCGATTTACGCCTTGGCAGCGAGGGGGGTGATGTTCGAGGCCTCCTGCGGGTTCTCGCCGCCGATCTCTAACAATAAACCGGGCTGGCCTTTGCATGCGGCTATCAGGATATTCTTGTTTTGAGAAAGCAGTAGCCCGATGTTTTCTGCATCCTTTTCACTGATCCCTTCTATCTGCTTTTCGAGAAGCAAGCTAAAGTTCTCTGCCAATTCCAGCATTTTGTCGTGGGCATCGGCATCTTTTTTGGTATCAAACATCGCGTCGTCTCGATCACATTTCCACATTGCTATAACGGCCACAGGTCACCTCATGTGCGGGTTATTCATTTCCGTAAACTGTATATATGTACAGTTAATATGGCAAGTGATTTCTTGTGAGATAGAAGACTGCTGAATAGGGAGGGGCGACTCGCGCTGTTAAATTACTGCCTCGCCCTGCACAGGCCATTGATTCAGTTTGAGCTCAGCGCGGGCCGGCGCACCTGCAGGTAGAGGCCACAGGCGTTGCCGGCGATGATCAGTGCGGCGCCCAACAGTAACCACAGCGTGACGCTTTCACCGTACAGCCACCAGGCAACCACCATGATCAGTGGCAGTCGCAGGTAGTCCATCGGCATCACTACCGAGGCGTCGGCATTTGATAGCGCGCGGGTCAGGCAATAGTGTGCTGCCAGCGCCGTCACGGCGGCCGCCATCAGCCACAACCCGCTGCCTGCCGGCGGCAGGTGTACCTCTGCGGTCAGCAATAACAGCGCCAGCGACATCAGTCCCTGCATCAGGGTCATATAAAACAGCACTAACAGGAACGCGTGGCTGTGGCCCTGCAACAGTTGCGTGAGCTTGCGCGTCACGATCACGGTAATGCCGAAGCCAAAGGCCCCCGCCAGCATCACCAGACTGGCGAAATTGATCACCACAACTCCCGGACGCAGGATTAGTAGCACACCGGCGAACCCCAGTAACAGAGATATCCAGCGGCCACGATTGAGCGCCTCTCCCATGAACAGCGCCGCCAGCAGCGCCGCCCACAATGGCGTGGTGAACTCCAGCGCAAATACTTCCGCCAGTGGCAGGGCGGAGATTGCCACCAACCAGGCGCACTGCCCGGCAAAATGGGGGGCATTGCGCAGCAGATGCCAGCCGGTCAGATGCGGCTGCAATCCCTGCCAGTTGAGGACGCCGGCGCGAGCCAGCAGCACAACTACAATGGCGCAACCCAGCAGGCTGCGCCAGAACAGGATTTCCACGGTGCCCATAACGGCGGTGAGCTCCCTGCTGGCAACGGCCAACAGAGAAAAGCAGCTTAGCGCCACCAGCATCCAGGAGATCGCCCGGCCGATGGATGCATTAGATGCCCTGCTCATTGCCGACTACAGCTTGCCGCTTGGCAGCTCTGCGAGCGCCGGTTGCTGTTGTTGCTCATTCACGCTGACGGTTGTCTCTCCGTCTGTAATTGACCAGTACCAGCATTGCTCTTTTCCTACCTGTTCAGTCAGCGGCGAGATAGTGATGGTCAGTTCCCGGGAGGGATCAACCGTGAAGGGTTCGGGTAGAGGGAACAACAGCTGATCCCAGTGGGTGGGCATATCGTTGGGGCCAGTGCCCAATGTTACTTCCGGGCTCAATGCTGCGCTGAACCACCCACATAGCGCGAATATTGTGGCCTCTCTATCGGGTGTTATCGTGCCGCAAAACAATCTTGGTTTGTTGGACTTGCCGACGTGGCGCATATCAAGCGAGCCCAGATGGGCTGTGTTTTTCAGTATGCTTTCGGGGTCTAGTGTCAGCAGGTCTGTTTGCTGAAAAGGCACATGTGCTATGGGGGCAAAATCAATATCATAGGGTCGCCCACTTAAAAAGGACAAATCGTCGAATAAGTCCTCGTCGCAGACCAGCCCTGCATGCAGGCTTACCTCTGCGGGAATCATCACACCATCTTGTGCCAGATAACGGTCACGTATGGCCAGCAAAGGTTCGAGCATGGCTTCATAAAACAGGCAGTGTCCCATCCACTCCGAGACGATGACATCGACTTTCTCTTCCAACTGCAGCGATTGATCATCGTCGTGATAAAAATCGATGTTGTCGAATCCGTTTCGCAGTGCAATTTCTTTCGCTGTTTGGATAAAGGGTGAACGGTCCACAGCAATGACTTTTCTGGCGCCCGCTCGTGCGGCAAACATGGCCAAAATACCGGTGCCGCAACCGAAGTCGAGCACAGAGTGTTCGGGCCTGATGACTTCGCGGATAGACTTTTCATACGCATCCGTGCGAACGACATCCTGTAACATGACCTTGTGCATCGCTACATCGCGATAGGACATGCGGTAGTTGGGTGAATTTTGATCATTTTCCTTGTCGCTGCTCATGCTCATCCCGCCATTACCGGTTATGTCCATCATGACCGGGAAGGCATAGTATCAAAAAGGCGTGCCGACAAGTTAAGCCGTATTTTTACGCGCCAGTAAGCGAGAACACCTGCCCCCGATCGCTTATAATATCGTGGCGATGTTCGCGCGATATTGCTTTGTTCACATGGGGTCAGATTGACAGCCACAGCCAGAGAATCCAACACTCGCTTTTTTTTCCGCTATATCCTGCATCACAAGCGGGCGTATGGGTGGGGCATCGTGTTCATATTTCTCACCAACTGGCTGGCGGTATCAATTCCCTTGTACCTGGGTAAGAGTATCGACCTGCTCAGCAGCGATGCGCTAGTACAGCAGCAGGAAGCATTGATGCGCAGCATTGGCGCGGTGGTGCTATTCGCCTTGCTGATGGTGGTTACCCGCACCGTGTCCCGCATTCTGTTCTTTAATCCCGGGCGCGCTATCGAGCGAGAGCTGAAGGACGATGCCTTTGCCAAACTCACCAGGATGCAGCCAGCGTTCTACCGGGAACACGAAACCGGCACCCTGATTTCCATCGTTAATAACGACATCAATGGTGTGCGGGCGCTGGCGGGCATTGTCATGCTGCAGGTGTTCAACATTCTTTTTGCGCTGTCGCTGACGCCGCTGAAGATGTACCAGATATCACCCAGCCTCACCCTGTATTGCATTTTTCCGGTGGTGGTCACCTTTGCCGTTGCCCACAAGGGCATTGCCTTTATGCGGCGGATGATGCGGATACGCATGGTAGAGCTACAGCAAATGTCATCCACCACGGTGGGTTTTCTGTCCGGCATTGAAGTAATCAAGTCCAACCATATTCAGCGCTGGGCCGAGGCGGCGTTCGAGCGGGAAAACGGTAAAATACTGGACCGTTCCCTGCGCCTTACCCTGGTGCGTACGGTGGTATTACCGGTTATTGCCTACACCGATCGCCTGCTGAAGGTGTTGATACTGGCGGTGGGTGGCGGTTACCTGATTCAGGCAGAACTGTCGCTGGGCGATCTCACGGCCCTGCTCTCCTATGCCGCCCTGCTGGCCATGCCCTTTATCTCTTTGGGTATGGTCTTCTCGGCCTGGCAAACCGGCATTGTGTCACTGGAGAGCATGCGCCGCATTCTCGATCAGCCCGAGCACCAACAGGACCAGAGGCACCTGCCATTGGAGCAGCGCAAGGACCTGTTTTCCCATAGCCTGCGCATTGAGGGCCTCAGCTATACCTACCCAGGCGCCGACTCTCCTGCCTTGAGCAATATCAGCTTTGAGATCAAGCCGGGACAGATGGTGGGTATACTCGGCAAGGTGGGGGCGGGAAAAACGACATTGGTGAATTGCCTGAACGGCTACCTTGAGATTGCACCCGGTTCCATTTTCATTGACGGTATCGACGTTACCACGCTGTCCCGACAGGATCTGCGCAGCGCGGTGCGAACCATTACCCAGGACCCGTTTCTGTTTTCCGATACGGTGGGTGAGAATATTCAATTTGGAGCCGGCGAGCTGGCCGACCCATTGCCACTGGAGCAGGCGCTATACCAGAGCGATATGCTGGATGAGGTGCGCCAGTTCCCCGAGCAGGAGAGCACCCTGGTAGGCGAGAAAGGTATACTTTTGTCCGGCGGGCAGAAGCAGCGCCTGAGCTTGTCCCGTGGGTTGTATACACCCTGTAAATTGCTGGTTCTGGATAATGTGTTGTCCGCTGTGGACAACGAAACCGAGCGCTTCCTGCTCGACCAGATATTCAACCACGCCCGCAGTGCCGCCACCTTGATTATCTCCCACCGCGCTACCGTGCTGGAACGGGTCGACACCATACTCGTGCTGAATGCGGGCCGAATCGTGGCGGCGGGTACCCATGAGGAACTACTGCAAAGTTCTGAGGAATATCGACACACCTGGCAGTTACAGCAACACGACAATGAGGCCGGCGCATGAAAACCACCGCGGCACGTCAAAAAATACGCTGGGGTGTAGTGCAGCGCTTTCTCGGGCACTTCAGGCCCTACCGCAGGCAGGTTATTCTTGGGCTCAGCCTGATACCGGTTTCGGTGATCTTCGCTATTCTGTTCCCCTGGATGATCATGCGCATCATCGACCACCAACTGGTGCCCATGCAAAGCCAGGGCCTGCTGTTCTGGTGCCTGGCGCTCGCCGGTGTGCTGGTAGGCAATTTCCTGGCGGATGCGGTGTTCAACTATTCGCTGCAATCCGCAGCGCAGTACGCCATTCGTGATATTCGCGCTGAAATGTTCAACCGCGTGCTTCATTTTCCCAGGCGCTATTTCGACAAGACCCCCATGGGTGTCACCCTCACGCGCCTGACCAGCGATCTTGAAGCCATCAGCGAATCCTTTACCCAGGGATTGCTGAGCATGATCCGGGATGTATTGATAACAGTTGCGCTGCTGGTGTTCCTGCTGTTCATCAATTGGCAGCTCACGATGGTGTTGTTACTGATTGGTCCGCTGATTTACTACATCACCGAATTGCTCAGGCGCCGTCTGCGCGATACTTACCTGCGTGCGCGGGTAGTGTTGTCCGAGGGCACTGGTTACTTGCAGGAATGTCTGAGTGGCATCAAGACTGTGCAGCTATACAACGCCGAGGTTGCTGTACAGAAACGCTATGCGACCTACACCGAGGAATTCCGCGAGGCGCAGTCGGAATCGAACCTGTACGATTCTGCTCTGTACTCCATCATCGAAGGCATTACCATGGTCAGCATGGGCCTCATAATCTGGTGGGGCTCGAAGGAAATACTGGCGGCCACGATATCCCTGGGTGTGCTGGTCGGCTTTATTAACACGCTGGATAAGATCTTCGTGCCCATCCGGGATTTTACCTCGCAGATGGCGTCCATACAGCGTGCCTTTGCCGCCTTCGACCATATTGAAGAGATTTACGAGGAAGAAACAGAACACGAAAGTAGCGCCGGTGGGCGGCAGCTAAGTACCGCGCAGCGCGCGCAACTGGGCAGCTTCGAGTCACTGGTATTTGACGATGTCAGGTTCCGCTATACCACTGATGGGCCCTGGGTATTGCGGGGTGTGTCTTTCTGCTTGAACAAGGGCAGCAAAATTGCCCTGGTAGGCAGCACGGGTTCCGGCAAGTCGACGATTCTGCGCCTGCTCACCAAAACCTACGTCAACTATGAGGGCTCCATCAGGCTCAACGGTATTGAGTTGGACCAGATTCCCAAGGCCGAGGTGGGCAAATTCTTTTCCCTGATGCAGCAGGAGGTGTTTCTGTTCAACGAGAGCATTGCCTTCAATATTGGGCTGGAGCGCGAATCTTCCAACCGGAACTTTGTCACAGATGCGGCCAAATATGTGTACGCCGACGAATTTATCGAGCGCCTGCCGGGTAAATACGATTTCGTGTTGCAGGGCAATGGCGGCAACCTGTCCGCCGGCCAGGGCCAGCTGATTGCCTTCGCGCGGGCCATTGCCAGTGGCAGCGAGGTGGTGATGCTGGACGAGGCCACCAGCTCGGTGGATTCCGTAACGGAACAGCTTATTCAGAAAGCCATTGACCATGTGTTTGAGGAGAAAACTGTCATCGCTATCGCCCACCGGCTGAGCACCATTCAACATTCGGATGAAATTCTGGTGCTGGATGGCGGGACGATTATTGAGCGTGGCACCCATGGCGCGCTGATGACAAAAGCCGGGTTTTACGCAAACCTGGTGCAGCAACTTGATTCGGTAAGGGCGTAGGGGGGTTGCTTGAGAGCAGAGGCTCGCTGTTGTCCGCATCGGAACAAGTTAACTTGCCGAGCCCTCTTTCTCATATTGCCAGTCTATCAGGCGGCACTAGTTGCCGCCGAATACCTTCTTTAGCAGCTCAGTGGAGCGCGCTACCGGGTCTTTACGGATGCGAGCCTCTTCCTGGGCAACTATACTGAACAGGCCATCCAGAGCCTTGTCGGTGACGTATTCATCCACGTCCAGCGATTTACCGCCGAACATGCCACCCAGTCCCGCCACGGGTGCCGTCATATTCTTGTAAGCTGAAGTCATTTCGGCGCCCGCTGTCGTCTCTTTTACGATCGGCAGGAACTGCTCGCGCAGGGTGGACTCGCTGTACTTGCGGAAATACTCGGTGGCTGCGTTATCCGGCCCATTGAGAATACCCCTGGCGTCTTCCACGCTCATGGCGTTGATCGCACCCTGGAATTGTTCCAGCGCCGCCGGTACAGCCTCTTCCGCGGCCTGGTTCATGGTGTTGATGAAATTGTCTGCCAGTTCTTCCTGGCCTACCTTGCGCAGACCCTTTTCCACCCAGTCTAACTGGCTGGGAAGAGGAATGCGGACCTGTGGATTATCGAGAAAGCCCCCCGGTTTGGCTAACTGGCTGACGGCCGCTGCCGTGGCATTATCCAGCGCCTCCTTCAGTCCGGCCACTATTTCCGTCTGGGACAGGCCGGTCGCGCTTGCTACGTCCGAGGAACTGACAGCCTGTTTGGCGGCGTCAGGGACTTTATCCAGTAAGTCTGTCCAATCGGCGTATGTGCCTGTAGCCACGGAGGATGCAAATAATAGAACAACTAGCGGTAGTGTCTTCATGGTGGGATTTCCTTGTGCGCTTTTGAGTTAATGCGCGGTGGAGAAAAATGGCAGGACCTACTTTATCAGGTTTGGGTATAACTGATAGTAGGTCCCGCCCAGGGCCCTTAGAGTGTTACATTGAGTTGATCGAGAACGCCTAGCGTCAGCTGCCCGCCGGGCATGTTGTTGGCGCGTTGATACGCCTTGAGAGCCGCCAGGGTATCGTTGCCCAGGATGCCATCTGCAGGGCCTGCGTTGTAACCCGCAGTATTAAGCGCTTTTTGCAGGCGAGCGACCAGTCCGGGCGTGGTGTTTGTATCACAGAGAATTTCACGCCATTCCAGCCTGGAGTCCGCCACTTGCTTGCGGGTCGCGACAGTCTCGTACTTCGCCGGAATATCTACAGTCCGTGTCTCAGCCGCGGTAACCAGTTTGCGCACCTGTACGGTTTCGTACTTGGCCGGCACAGCTACTTCACGGGTCGTTTCGGCAACGGCGACTACGCGCTTCTCCACCGTTTTGTACTTTGCCGGAGTCACATCCTCGACTGTCCGCGCCGGTGTTTTGACGACTTTCTTGGACACTGTCTTGTACTCGGCAGGCACTTCTACCAGGCACATAATTTCACCGGTAGAGTCGTTGAGTCTCTCGACAGGACCGCGTCCCTTCTTCCAGGTTGTATAGGCAGGCTTTACCAGGATTCTCTCGCTGGTGCTTTCGTAGACTGCGGGAATTTCGCGAATTGCAGTTTTTTCAGGTTCAATCATCAATTTTTCAGTAACAGTCTTGTAGCTGGCCGGTACTATCTCGAGTCTGGTGGAAGCTTCTTGCGAAAGGACTCTTTCCTCTACAAATTCATACTTTGCCGGAATCACATCGATCCGCTGACTGGCGGCCCGTGCTGTTACGGTTTCACTGCCTTGCGCATACTCGGCAGGAATCAGTACGCGGGCGTAACAATGCCCCGGCTGTGCGTTAGGCGGCAACATATCGTTGGTAACGCCCGCCGGTAGTGATGCGTTCTGCTTCTGCGAGGCACTCTGGGTGCGCGCGAGTTCGTTACGCAGTTGGGTTGTTTCTTCCGCACTGGAAGCAGCCGCAGATTTCGCCTCGTCGAGCTGCCGTTGCAGCATACTGCTTTCTGTTGAAGGTGCATTCTGGGTGGCACAGCCGCCAAGAACAGTTAATGTGCCAATTACGGCCATGGTTAATGGGAGTCTTTTCATTGTATTTTCCTCGGGGTAATTCTCTGTTGTCAGAGAGACGCCTGCATCCTGATTGCGGGCCGATACAATGTATATATTCAAATGTAAAGGATGCGTAATACCTCTACCCCCATTAACGCCAGTTTAAACTTCGTGCAGACGTTAGAGGTGGGCTACACTGCCGAATATCGTGCCAATGGAAGCACATTGGAATATTGCAATCACAGCCTGCTTGAATGGAAATAAAAGCGTAGTATTGACTGATCGATCGCGTTTCTCCCATAGCGTTGGGATTTCAATAACAAGGGAGTATTCAATAATGCCGCAAATTACCTTGGGCCTGCTGGAGGATGAGCAGCCCCAGGCCGAACTTCTTACGGGCTGGTTGGTAGACGCAGGATACGGCGTATTTCACTGCAGTTCTGGGGACAGTTTCCTGGCAAAGGTGGCGGAGGGAAAGGCCGACATGCTGATCCTGGACTGGCAACTGCCTGACTGTGAAGGTATCGACATATTGGACAGTGTGCGGCAGTCACTGGACTTTCAGGGCCCGGTATTGTTCGCCACCGCCAAGGATAGTGAGGAAGACATTGTGCGCGCGCTGACGGCCGGCGCCGACGATTATCTCATTAAACCCCTGCGCCAGGGTGAGCTGCTGGCCCGGGTTTCTGCGCTGTGGCGGCGCAGTGCAGATGAGGCACCCTCCACACTGGCGCTGGGTTCTGTGGAGCTTGATATGGATAACCAGCGGGCCCTGGTAGACGGCGAGGAAGTCAAGCTGACACCTACCGAGTTCAAGCTGGCAGTTTGTGTTTTCTCCAATATGGGTAAGTTGTTGTCTCGGGAATTCCTGTTGCGTGAAGTCTGGGGTGTTGCTGCGCAACTGGATACCCGAACAGTTGACATGCATATGAGCAGGGTGCGAAAACTACTGAAAATTGGACCGAATATGGGCTATTGTATAAAAACGGTTTATCGCCACGGATATCGTCTCGAGGCATTATGAATTTTCGCAATATTCTGTTCACAGTTTGTATAGTGTGGACTATTGGTTTGCCCGCACCGGCGCTTGCGCAGGATTGGATAATCAGGTTCCAGCCGGGGGATACCTTGTGGGATCTTTGTATCAAGTATTCCAACAAGCGCGGTTGCTGGATTGAGTTAGCGAAATACAACAATGTCGCCAATGACCGGACCATGCCGCCAGGGGGTGAGATTCGTTTTCCGAAGGCCTGGCTTACCAGCTTGCCGGTAGTGGGGCAGGTAGAAAGTGTCCGGGGTGACGTACTTTACGATGAGAAATCCCGGGGCGTGGGCGTTCCGCTGGTTGCCGGGCAAGCGTTGTTGCTGGGCAGCCGTATTGTTACCGGGCAGGGTAGCGCGCAAATTACCCTGGGTGATAACGGCGCGCTGTTGATTCGCCCTGACAGCGAACTGAATCTCGATAGTTTTAGCACCGGTACGGGAGCTGGTCAGGTGTCCGAGCTTGCACTGGATTCCGGCGATGTCGAGGTCGCGGTAAAGCCCGATTCCGAGTCCCGATTCCAGATAAAAACCCCGGCGGCTATTGCCGCGGTAAGAGGAACCCGCTACCGGGTGAGTAGCCTGCCGGGGGGGAGTGCGTCTACCCGCAGCGAGGTTCTGGCAGGGGCGGTCGAGGTCAGTGGAGTGGGTACTACCCTGGTGCCAGCAGGCTTTGGCTTGATGGCGCGTCAGGGCCAGGCGCAGGAAAAACCCAAAAAGCTTCTGCCGCCACCGGTCTTTGAGTATAAAAGGCTGGATGCCCCGCTACCGTTAGTGGTCCAGTGGCAGGCGCATCCCGAGGCAGTGTCATGGCAGCTCGATCTGCATCTGGGTGAGGCGGATGGTGAGCTGGCTGCGAGCTACACGCTGGCCGAGCCGGAGATAGTGCTTACCGGGCTCAGCGAACCATGCTATTGGCTGGTATTGAGAGCAGTCGATGCGGCCGGGTTCAATGGTATGGAAAGCCAGTTGCCGGTCTGCGTTGTCGCCAGATTGCCTGCTCCGACGGATGTTTCCATCGACCGAATTAAGGACAGCCCGGCGCGATATCAGGTCGCGTGGTCGGCTGTTGCCGGTGCCACAAAATATCGGCTCGAGGTGGCAGCTGATGGGAACTTCGACTCGCCAATTTCGAGCCAGGAAGTGATGCCGCCGCAAGCCGATATCGAGATAAGCGATGTGGATAGTTTCAGCGTCCGAATAATTGCTATAGATGAATACGCCAACGAGAGTATGCCCAGTCCTGCTGCAGACTACATCAGCCCCGGCTATATTGTTCCCATTTCTGCGACGGCTGCATTCCTGTTGATCCTCTTGTTATAGCCGGGCAGGCGCCGTCCCAGTGAAAATACCGGCAAAGTTTTTTTACGCCCGATTGTTACTGGCGTTTGGCGTCGGCCTGTTCTGCATAGCTCTTACACGATTCCACTGGGTGAAACCGTTGGATCTCATGGTTTACGATCTTTTTAATGAGATCAGCCCTATGACGATGGCAGACGATATTGTTATCGTCGCCATCGATGAACACAGCCTGCAGGAGCTGGGGCGCTGGCCCTGGCCGCGAGAAAAGCACGTGGAGTTGCTGCGCCAGCTCAAAACGGCGGGGGTCGCCGCCGTGGCCATGGACATTCTGTTTGTCGAAAAAGACGCCAATTATCCTCAGGTAGATACGCTTTTGGCCGAGGCGATTTCCGCGCTTGGCATGGTGGTCCTGCCAATATTCATTGTCCAGGATGTTCGTGGTGGCCGCTTGCGGGAGGTCATTCCCATTGAACCGATAGCCGGTGCCGCCGCCGCACTGGGCCACGTGCATATCCAGGTGGATAGCGATGGAGTGGCGCGCAGTGTTTTTCTCAAGGAGGGGGTTGGTCAACCACGCTGGGTTCATTTTACTGTGGCGATCAACCGGCTGTTGGTTCAAGACCCGGGTGAACTTCCGGGTGTCCGCATACCCGATTCCGGATTGCAGTCCGACAGCTCGACCATTGTTCGCAGCTATCTCAACCTTATTCCCTTTATGGGGCCTGCTGGCACTGTGCGCAGCCTGTCGTATGTGGACGTCATGAAAGGGCGGGTTCCCGTTGCTTCCCTGTCGGGAAAAATTGTTCTGGTGGGAGCCACGGCGGCTGGCCAGGTGGACAACATAACGACCTCTCTGGGTCAGATTTCCGGTGTTGAGATTAATGCGAATATCCTGCAGGCCCTGCGTACCGGGCAACTTGCGAAGCCACTGTCCCGGGACACATTGAGTTTAGTAATTGCCCTCTTCGCGGCGTTCAGCATTCTCCTATTTACCCGGTTGGCGCCCCGGCAACTCCTGCTGGGTGCACTTTCCAGCGCAATTTTTTTACCTCTGCTCTCCTTTATATTGTTTCACTACTGGCGGCTGTGGATTTCTCCGGCGCCAATCGTACTCACACTGCTGGTGGCCTATCCATTGTGGAACTGGCTGCGACTCGATGCGGCCGTCGAGTTTATTGGTGAGCAGTTGCAGAATCTGGAAAACGAAAACCGCCAGCTTGCGCCGCTCTACAGTTGGCCCGATGCCGAGCGGGCTGCCGATTTTCTGGTGTCACTGGGGCACATATGCAGATGGGAGTGGGGGCCTGAAGAAACGTTCGACTCTAACAGGCACAGCGACAGGCAATGGCAGCATGAATGGGCCTGCTCCAGCCGATTCTTTAGCTTCAAGGATAAAGTCAGGCGCTTGAGTCTCTACTGGAACCCGGGACATGAATATGTGGCGGGCAAGCTGCAGCAGATGTTTTCTGAGGTGGGGCTGAGTGGCGCACAGCGAGATCCCGGCACTGATTTTGTTAACCTCAACCTGCTTGCGCTGGATAATGCTTATATTCAGGCAAGACGCAACCGCGATGTGGTGAAGGGCACACTGGAACAGCTCGAATCAGCCGTTATCCTGTCAAAGCTATCCGGAGAAGTTGTCCTGGTAAATGACCAGGCCAGGTGGCTGTTGGGCTTAAGTGAGGATTGTAAGAACCTATTGGTCGCTCTGGGAGGCATTGAACTGGCGGAGCGACAGGCTATCGAGGATCTGGTCAATCAGTTGATCTTTCGCGGTTCGCATTTTAACCAAGAAGGCACAGCTATCGCCACAGGCCGGGAGGTTCTGTGTCGCGGAGCTGTGATCAATCTGGATCACCCCATGCTATTGATAGTGATGATGGATGTTTCGGATTTGAAAAAGAGCGAAAAACGCCGGGTGGAGGCGCTGAATTTCCTCTCACACGACCTGCGGGCTCCCCTGACGTCAGTGCTTGCCCTTATCGAGGGTGCCAAGGCAGAGCAAACCGATGGCTACGATGACAAGCTACTTGACCAGATCGAAGAGTACATTGAAAAAAATCTGTCCTATGCCGAAAACTTTATTCAGCTGGCGAAGCTGGAGCACGATGATTCACTGCATTTTGATGCCTGTGACGCGACTTCACTGATTGATAACGCGGTTGCCCAACTCTTCCATACCGCCAAGAAACGAGGCATCGACCTGAGAATATCCTACTGCGAGGAGGCGGTCTGGCTGAAGTGCGACCGCAGCCTGATGGAACGAGCACTGATTAACTTGATCGACAATGCCTTGAAACACAGTCGCGAAGGGGACGTGGTAACCATCGCGCTGGAGGCTGACAGTGGCTGCGCAAACTTTTGCGTATCCGACCAGGGAGAAGGCATTCCCGCAAGCGATATAGAACGTATATTCGGAGGGTTTGAGCAAGGTGCTAGTGCCAGCGTAGGTGTTGGTCTCGGGCTGCGCTTTGTATCGGCGGTCAGCAAAAGTCATGCTGGCTCAGTCTCCGTAAAGAATAACATACCCGCTGGTGCTCGCTTCATCCTCAGTGTTCCGCGCGAGGCGACTGATTTGCCCACGTAGAGCCGCGATTTTCACTTTTACAATCCTTTTACAGACTGCCATGGCGGATCATGTCGATATCCGTCATCATTTTCCCATGTCAAACGCTGTGAGTTTCTCTAGCGTTTTATTTCAAGAAATGCAGGTTTAACAGGGTGGTAATCAACATGACGAAACTATCTGATATTGAAGGTATCGGTGCATCTTACGCGGAGAAGCTGAAAGAGTGTGGCATTGGCACACAAGAGCAGTTGCTTGCCAAGGGTGGCACTACTGCTGGCCGCAAAGCTTTGGTAAACGAATCGGGCATCAGTGCAAAGCTGGTTATGAAATGGATTAATCGCGCCGATCTTGCGCGTATAAAGGGTGTCGGTGGCGAGTATGCCGATCTGCTGGAATGCGCGGGTGTGGACACTGTGCCCGAACTGGCACAGCGCAACGCTGCCAACCTTCACAAGAAGATGAGTGAAGTGAATGAGGAAAAGAAACTGGTTCGCTCGCTGCCCTCGGAATCACAGGTTGCAGCCTGGGTTACTCAGGCCGAAAAGACTGATCGGGCTATACACTACTAATTGATAAGGCAGAGTTTGTGAAATTTGTGGATGACCTTTACTACAGCGGTCTGGCGCTTGTGTGTGCTGCCATGTTGTTGCTGGGTTCCTTCGGAATGGAAGACCCGGCAGGTTTCTCAGCATCCGATTCGTTGCAGACGAGTATTAGTGATACCGCAGCGGTACAGATGTCAGAAGATAACTCGGCTGTACTGCCAGGGAAAGAGTAATGCCACAAGCCAATACGCGCGATTAGTGTTTAAGCTATCGCTTTTCAAGTAAATAGAAATACGAATTAATAGGAAAATACAATGTTAAAGGACTTTAAAGACTTTGCTATGCGCGGCAATGTGGTTGATATGGCTGTCGGTATCATTATCGGCGGGGCGTTCGGCACAATTGTCAAAAGCCTGGTGTCAGATGTCATTATGCCACCCATAGGGCTGTTGCTCGGCGGTGTCGATTTCAGCGACTTGTTCATCACTCTGAAAGAGGGAGCGGCTGCAGGTCCCTATGCCACCTTGGCGGCGGCACAGGAAGCCGGTGCTGTGACCATCAGTTATGGCCTGTTCTTCAATGCGGTACTCAGTTTCGTCATCGTGGCCTTTGCCGTTTTTCTGATGATACGTTCCCTCAACAAGATGAAGGCAGAGGAAGTTGAAGAGTCGGCGGATCCGGTTACGAAGGAATGTGGTTTCTGCTTTTCCGAGGTTCCGATCAAGGCCACCCGCTGCCCCAACTGTACGTCAGAGTTAGCCTGAACCGAGGACTGAATTAACGGGGCTCGAAGCTCACATCATGAATGGTCTTCAACAAAGACGGCACAATATTTTGGAGGAAAGCATCATGATATCGGTGAGCGGAGCAGCACGGAGGAGTTTTACCATGAGAAATACACGGGCTACGGAGATCCTGAGCTCTGCGTTCCTCGGAATTTTCGGGCCAGAGGTGACTCTGCCCGAGGAGGGCTGGACGGTATACTACAGTGATGTGTTCCAGGGCCAGCCAACGGCAAGTAGAGAAATATTCGATCAGAAAGGCATGACGGCAGCGCATAAAACACTTCGTTTCGGCACCAGAATTCGAGTGACGAACCTCGAGAATAACAACAGTGTCGTGCTGACTGTTAACGACCGAATGGCGCGGCAGAACAGCAACATTCTGGACGTTACCCGGCGGGCTGCTCAGGAGCTTGGGTTCGAGGATCAGGGAAGAGCTCGGGTCAGCATTGAACCTGCGCCCTAGTCCGTTCTCTCTGCCCTTATCTCACTGTTGAGGAGACTACTGCGGGTATTCCCGGCGACCTGCCACACGCTATTGTTGTCGGTCGCCAACTCCAGTTTGAGTAGCTTGGCCAGCGCATCATCAATTTCGAAATCCAGCTTGCAGTTCAACTGTTCCGCTATCCAGTGCTCGATGGCTGCATCCACCTCTGCGGCAGTCATGGGTCGGTCATTGATCAGCAGAAAATAATAGGCCAACAGGCTCTCTTTGCATTCGGATTCCTCTGCGTCATCCAAAATGCGATATATTGCACCGGCGTTGTTGTCCAGTAGTTTGAAGTACAGGTTTTCAGTGAGCGCTTGAGTGTACTTGAGCTTGCGATTGCGAAAGTTTGAGTACTGTTTCCACAGGTAGCCCGCCAGCGCTGCGATACTTGCGCCCAGAGCGATGATCGCCGCCTTGTCCAATGCGACGGGTTCGCTGGAAGTGCCCAGCCAAAATCCCAACAGAGATCCCAGTAGCAATACCGTTGCGCCCATTTTGGTCGTCATTACGAGGCCGCCGCTGATCAATGCGGGTACCCCGATCATCAGCTTGTCCAGAAGACGCATGCCGACCCGGATATTGGGAAAGAGCATTTCAAGATCGGCCTCGGGCACATTCTGGAACAGCCTTAATATTGTGCTGCCCGGCTGACAATCGCCCAGCGTGCTTTCGCTGTCTACATCGGTCTTGAGGCGAATATACAACAGCACCCTGTCAAAGTTGGTAAAACGCACCTTGCGTCGCCACAAGCCGAACAGCTCGCGCAAGGTTTCCTGGCGTTTACTGGCTCCCCGGGTATAGAGAAGCACCTCTTCAAAATCATTCAGGTCGACAAACAGGCGCACCTGGAACAGGGAGGAGGACTTGAGTGCCCGCTGCAGAGCCTTGTCAGTGACTTTCTCGTAGTTAGCCCGCTCCAGCACTTCGGCCAGAGTCTCCACTAGATTGGATGAACTACCTTCCTCGCGTAAGCCCTCCAGCATCCGGGTGTCGGCATCCGGATCCAGCGGGGCGTAGCTATCCTTGAGTTGCTGCTTGATCTTGTGAAAGTCGTTCTGGAAATAGCGTTCTATTTTTTCTCTGGCCAATTCGAACTGCTGCTCCCTGGCTTTATCTTGCGCCAGTCCGTCTCGACACAATGCGACTATATCGCTTCGCCGAAACGGGATAAAACGCAGCAGTGGCAGGTCTGACATGGATATCGCTCTGTTTCGGGTCGTAAGTTGCAGATATGATTAACAGTTTTCGTCTGGTGATAAATAAATCCCGGGCGAAATCAACCAGTTCCTGAGGCAATTCGTCGGCAACCGCAGCTAACCAGGTCACAATTCCCAAACGTATGTCGACGAGGAATGTCCCCGCGATAGCCAATCCAACAAAAGGACACAATGGAGCTTCCCACTGTCTCGATGCTGGGCGCGATCATATAGAAGAGCGCGCCGCCTATTAATGACCCCGCAGTAAACGCTACAAGCGGTTGAGTGTTTTTTATAGTGTGCTGCCCTTCAGGAAAAGAGTGAGTCCTCCTACGAGGACAATGCCGCTCATCGCCAGACCACTAATAATAATCCAGGCTAAGGCCTTCTACGCTTCCCGTATCATATTCATTTCAAGCTACAGTCGTCAGCTCTGATGTACTTCAACAGTGCTACCTAATTAGTAGTCTTCGAGCCGCTGCGCATCTCTTACTGTGCGCATTGCCTCTTGTTTTTCCATCTGAGCCAGGCTTTCGAATAAATCCTTCACGGAGGAATTCGTCGCCTTTGCTGCAAGAGTCTTGTACATCTCAACCAGGATATCGTGAAATTCGATTACATAGAGAATAATTTCCTCTGTAGACTTGCCGGACAAGGTAGTGTGCAATTGGGTAACTGATTCCGGTAAGTCGAATTCAGGACACTGGTCAGACCAGGCGGTCAATAAACTGTCTGCTGAGTCCGTTTCGTACTTGTTGATCGACTCGGCCAATATCTTTTGATGATCTGATAAGTAATTGAGTAGCAGCGCTGCTCTCTCCTTGGAGGCCTCGTCTGCAAGCACCTTGTATTGTTCCGCCAATGCCTGATGAAAAGCATTTATCCAATCCAGCAGTTCTGAAACCTGGCAAAAGCGCATAGTGGCTCCTCCTTCCTATCTGTGAGATTCACAGTACGTGGCTAATGAACATTTCGAGTATTCGTAGTCTTACGATTACCGTTCTATTGAGTCTTATGTTTTTCTTTGAAAAGCTTGTGGTGGTGCGAACCTACACGCAGCATTTTTCCGCCACACTGGGGGCATCGCTCATCCTGACAGGGTACCCCATTACGGTGGGGTATCTTTGCTTCGCATTTTGTACAGACACACTGCCCACCTGAACCCATTTCATGCATCACCCTCTACCTCCAGCAACCGGAAAACGGTTGTCCTGCTAATGACTATCTTTTGCTGACTAATTATAACCTGAAAAACTCCCAGCCGGACTCAGTAATCAACACTGGGAATGTAGAGTTTTCATCTGGTCATCACATTGATACGTGTCAACTGATCGGATATCTGTTGAGTTCTGTTGATACAGCCAAATGACCTTATAAGTAACGTGCTTCGGGTTGTTGCTGATATAAGCAAGCCATATACCCATGGGGGCCTTTGCGCTGTCGACCTGCCGCAATGGTAACTGTTCCCGGAATTGCCATTGTTGTAATCTGGGCACACCAATTTTCCAGCTTTAATGGCATAATTTGATGGTGTGTTCCCAGGGCGCGCGAGTGGGGCCGAAATTTGAGCGTTGAAGCAGATACGAGTAAAACTCTGAAAGAGGGATTCTGATTATGCAAAAACTTCCACGCGTTCTGAAAATATTGTCCAGAGCAACAATCGCTAGTCTGCTTTTTTGTTTGTCGATTCTCAGCTTTGCGGCCGGCCCAGTATTGGATCGAGTGGTTGAGCAGGGCGTGTTACGGGTCGCGATGTCAGGGGATCAACAGCCCTTTAACTTTATCTTCGGCAAAAGTAAATCTGTGATTGGCTTCGACGTAGATCTGGCCGAAGCGCTCGCAAGCAGTATGAAGGTAGAGTTGGACGTCATGCGAATGCCATTCGATGAGTTGATTGATGCTGTTGAGCAGGGCAGGGCTGACATGGTGATCTCGGGAATGACGATCACTGCGCAGCGGACACGAAAAGTCAGTTTTGTTGGGCCCTACATGCTGTCAGGCAAGTCTCTACTTGCTACAGCTAAACTCATGAAAGAGACCAAGACTAAAGACATTGCTGGTTTGAATAATCCGCAAGTCAACCTGGTAGCGCTCAAGGGGTCTACGAGCGAAAGTTTCGTTCAGCAGAAACTCCCCAAAGCCTCACTCACAGCAGTTACAAACTACGACGAAGGTGTGCAAATGTTGTTGGCGGGAAAAGCTGACGGCATGGTCGCAGACATGCCCATCCTGGCGTTGACCAAGCAGCGACACAGGGATTCTGACTTGCAGTTGATAACACCGCCGCTGTCTATTGAACCTCTGGGTGTAGTCATTGCCAGAGGTGATGAGCAGTTTGAAAATCTGCTGCGAAACTACTTATTGACTTTTGAAAAAACAGGTCTGTTTGTGGAGCTGCACAAAAAGTGGTTTGAAATTGGCAATCGGAATATCTATGAACCCTGATTTCAGGGCCTTCTCAAGCTGTTAGTCTGGCTGAGAAAGCAGGAATAACCGCCAGGGCAGCGTTGGGCGCTATTAATTCGCGGGGGCTTATTCAATAGTAGTCTCCCGGCCCATCCGCAGTGTGCGGGTTGCAAGCTGGATTTCTGCCAGGAAAAGTAGCAAAGACACAATGAGCAGCGCTAGAGCCATAACGAACAGGGCCACGACAAAAGTACCGATATCCAGTGTCCAGAAGCCTTCTATAAACAGCCCGACGATGACTGTGCAAACTAGCAGGGCCGAACAGGTGCACAGCGCGATTGATTGGTGAGTTACTGACACCCGGCGCCACAGGATACGCAACTCGCGCCTCGCAATATCTTGCTGCTCTGGAGCATGTAAGCGGGAACACTGTGCTGCGACAACCCGGGCGCGATCGATGATGCGGCCAAGGCGCCCCGACATCACATTGAGAAAGCCTGCTATGCCCGCGAGCAGAAATACAGGCGCAACGGCCAGGGAAATGATTTGGGCGAGTTCAGGGGCGTTAATCATTGGCGTGCCTTCCGGGGGAGTGTGTAGTCCGAAAGTTAAAGCGTTTATAGGGTGCTGACAAGTTAACAGGCCGCAATTGGTAGGATAGCGAGTGTTACTCAAATTGTTTCATAAATGTCTCAAGGCGCTGTTCCAGTTCCTGTAGTGTCGACTTCAGTTCGTCAACCTGTAGCTCCAGTGCCTCCATGCGCGAACTGTCTCCGCTGGCGGCCCGCTGGACCCGGGTGCTCGGCATAACGGTCTCGTCCGGTTCTCCAGAAAACAGATGGGAATAGCGAGATTCTTTGCGACCCTCTTGCCGTGCCAGCATTGTGACGTAGGGGCCATCGGGTTTGTCTTCCAAAGCCTTCAGTACGGCGGCAATGGCATCGAGATTGTCGAATTCGTGAATACGCGAGCAGCGGGTGCGAATTTCACCCACGGTCTGGGGCCCACGCAGGAACAATACGCAGAGCACTGCTAACTCAGGTAGGGAGAAGTTGAATTTATCGGATACTCGATGGCTCAGTTTATGCTGGTACTTGGCCATCCGGTTGTGGTCGGATTTCCAGGTGGAGACCAGCGTCTTCTCAATAAGGCTGCTCAGTGCAGTCATCTGGTCGTCGGAGCCAAGCTCCATCACCGGGTCTCGGCTGGTCTTCTGGTTGCAGGCCGTTAGCAGGCTGTTGAGAGTGAGTGGGTATATATCGGGAGTGGTGGCTTCCTTCTCAATGAGGCAGCCCAGGATTCTGACCTCCACAGGTGTAAGGGTGATGTTCAATGTGTGCTCCCGATGGTGTGTAATGCCTATGATAGCGTGACGGGAGGGATTAAGCAGGGACTCTCGGGCGGGTTTTGCGTTGCCTGCCCCGGGTAGACCCGGTCTTTTTCGCTGCTTGACTCGATCGGCGCTTTTTCCGGAATACCCTTGTCAAGTTGATATCTTTCAAGCCCTCTGGCAGCACGGCCTGGCTGTTGGCTGTCAGCTCATGGAGCGAGGCCAGCAGCGGCTCCATGAATTCGGTATAGCTAGCCCTGCGTTGACTGATGGCGTTGAGCTCGGTTTCCCAGCGGGCTGTCATATCCGGGTGGGAGGCTATTTCGGGAAGACTGTGGATCAGGCCTTTGCCCGCTGCGGTAGCGCGAATTTGTTTACCGTTGCGCATAAGAAATTCGCGCGTAAACATCAGTTCGATAATGCCCGCCCGTGTTGCCTCGGTACCCAGGCCATCAGTCTCTTTCAGGATCCTGCGCAGCTCCGAGTCTTGCACATAACGGGCAATCCCTGTCATTGCGGCTAACAAACTCGCATCATCAAAGGGTTTCGGGGCGGTGGTTTTCTTCTCCAGCACTTCCCCCTTCTCGCAGAAACAACGATCCCCCTTCTTCAGGTTTGGCAGTGATGCATTTAATGCAGGCTCACCTTTATGCGCTTCATTCCGGGCCGGGTACAACTGCTTCCAGCCCGGCTTCAGGGGTGTCCTGGCCCTGGCAATGAAGCAACCACCGGCGATTTCCAGGTCAATCTGACAATCGCTGTACTCATGGGCCGGATAAAACTGTGCCAGGTACTGGCGTGCCACTAACTCGTACACATTCCGCTCTGCCTGGCTCAGTTTGCTGGTGTCCGTTTTTCTCGCGGTGGGAATGATCGCGTGGTGTGCCTCCACTTGCTTGTTATTCCAGGCGGCGCTTTTCAGATCTCGGTCGGCTTCCCGGGCAGCGTCACTCAGTGGCTGGCAGTTGTTGCCTACGGCCTTGATGACGACATTGCGGTCAGCGAAATGCTCAAGTGGTAAGTATCGGCAATCAGAGCGGGGGTAGGTGAGCAATTTGTGGCGTTCGTAGAGCGCCTGGCAGGTATCCAGCACCTGCTTCGCGCTCATCGAGAAGCGCCGGGCCGCGTCGATCTGCAGGGTTGACAGGTTATAGGGCAGGGGTGGGAGTTGTTTCTTTTTCTTGCGACTGCTGGCTGTCACCAGGGCCGGTTGTTGCTGGATGCGGGACTGCACATTCTCTGCCAGGTCCCTGGACAGCACCCGCCCCTCGTCATCCCGCCATGGCAGGCAAGCTTCACTGGGCTGCCACCTGGCCTTAAAGTGGTCGCCCTGCTGCGTGACAATATGGGCGATAAGCTGATAGAAGGGTTTGGCCACGAAGCGCTCAATCTCCTCATCGCGCCTCACCACTAGCCCCAGTAGAGGCGTCTGTACCCTGCCGACTGACAGCACGCCCTGATAGCCTACTTTGCGCCCCATCAGGGTGTAGGCCCGGGTCATATTGATACCGTATAACCAGTCCGCCCGGGAGCGGGCCAGGGCCGAGGTGGACAGGGGCACAAACTCCCGGTTGTCCCGCAGTTGCCCAAGGGCCCGAGTCACAGCCGCAGGGTTCAGGTCGTTGATCAGGCAGCGCTTTATAGTATCCCGCTTGTTGCCGCGTACCTTGAGATACGCGATCACCTGATCGACCAGCAGCTGCCCCTCACGATCCGGATCGCCGGCATGGATGAGTTGGTCGGCGATTTTTACCAGGTGGCGCAATACCGCCAGTTGTTTGCGGCTATTGGTTTTGGGCTTGAGCTGCCACGCCGCGGGGACAATTGGCAGGTGCTCCAGATGCCACTGCTTAAAGCGGGTGTCGTAGGCATCGGGCTCCGCCTGTTCCAGCAGGTGCCCCACACACCAGCTGACACAGTCACCATTGCCGACATAAATGCAGCCCTCGGCCTTGCGGTGCGGTTTGGGCAGCACATCGGCAATGGCGCGGCCCAGGCTGGGCTTTTCGGCGATATACAGTTTCATTGCATCAACAATACTGTATATATGAACAGTTATCCAGGTTGTGGTGGGGCAGTACTATCCTGCCTGAAGTACGCTGCCGTTCACCGGCTAAACATTTACAGGCTTACGTTCACCAATCTTATTGGCGGCCTGTTCCATCACGGCTTTCAAGTTATTGAAAATAATCGGTTTTGCAAGGTAATCGTCCATGCCGTTATCCAAATAGTGCTCTTTATCACCAACTAGCGCATTGGCCGTGAAAGCGACGATATAAGCCTTATGCGCTCCGTTGCTGTGTTCTTGCTCTCGCCGGCGAATAATGGCGGTGACCTCAAGGCCATTCATTACCGGCATTTGTATATCCATTAAAATAACATCGAACAGCTGCTGGTTTAACAATTCCAGCGCCTTGTCGCCACTGTCGGCAATCGCAGGTTCATACCCCAATCTACTGAGCATGTTGGAAGCCACCAGTTGATTTACCTTGTTATCTTCAACGAGCAAAACCTTTAACTCTCCCTGCTCATGTGTGGATGGGGCGCTACCATCGGTCAAAGGTATGGTTACGGGGTCTTCATGGCTTGATGCCGGTTTCAAAAAAAGTGTTAGCTTAAACGTACTCCCTTTATTCAGATCAGACTGCAATTCAATGCCGCCATTCATAAGCCCCATAAACTCGGTAATGATAGCGAGACCCAATCCGGTTCCCTCGAAACTTTTATTTAACGAATTATCTACTTGAGAGAATCTTTCAAAAATCGATTTCTGTTTTTCTGTCGGAATACCAATGCCGCTATCGGCAACGGAAATCGAGAGTTGCTCGCCATCCGCTGAATAACCCTTGTAATTAATACTGACATTCACAAAGCCTTTCGGTGTAAATTTTATGGCATTGCCGATAAGGTTGACCAGTACCTGCTTTAAGCGAAAACCATCAAAATACAACCACACTGGCACGTCGTCATCAATACTCAGCGAATAGTCCAGATTTTTTTGTTCAGCCATTATTCCAAATATGGCGAAAGCCTGCTGGATAGTCTCATGAAAATTGCCTTTGACAGGTGTCAATATCAGCTGGCCAGATTCTACCTTGGAAATATCCAGTACATTATTAATAATCCCGAGAAGTAACTCGCAGGCATTACTAATGCCGTCGCAATAGTCGGTTTGTTCTTTGTCCATGTTTGTATAGGAAAGTAATTCAGACATGCCAACAATCGCATTCATTGGCGTGCGAATTTCGTGGCTCATATTGGCCAAAAACCGGCCCTTTTCACGGTTTGCGTGCTCTGCTTTGTGAATGGCGGTTTCAAGTTCGGCAGCGCGCTGCTGAAGCAACAAACTGCTGGTAATGGAGGACCAGTAGTCGTCATGAATCCTTCGTGTAGTGATCAACAAGTAGATGATAAACCCGCCGGACAGGAGGGCCATCACGGCACCTTGTAAGGTAAACTGCAAAATCAGACAGACGAGCATTGGCGCGACCATCAGAGTTGGAAACCAAATCCGCACCACCGGGTCAATTGCCAGCGTAATAGCACCAATCGATACAATGCCCACAAGGCAAACAAGCATGGGAATCTGAAGAGCGGAAAGCGCCGGGCTGTAATAAATATAGGCTCCGAGCAAACCAAACTGAAAGCCCTGTAGAATAAGGTTGGCTTTATAAACGCGCACCAAAACCTGGTAATGCGCCTTCACAAAATCGTGCGGCAGATAGGCATAGGACAGGCGCAAAAGTGATGAAAGCAGGAAAATGAACGCATTGCTAAAAAATAGTGCTGCGTGAGTGTTATGCAGCCCATAACTTAAACCGATAACAACCCAGAGAACCAGATAGGGGAAGCCGCCCCGCTTACTGCGTTTGACAAGATCAAACAGGGCTTGTGTTTTCTGCGCTAGTGCAAACTCTTCCAGATGGTCCATGCTGACTGCAACTCATATCTTATTGAGGGCTTTGACTAGCCCTGTTTAAGGACGTCATCACAATAACGCAATAGCTACGCTAAGCGTACTGATTGGTAGTGTCAAATATGTTCCGTGTTTATTGCCTGGGGCAGGTCGAGCCAGAACATCGAACCCGCCCCGGGGTGGCTTTCAACCCCCAGGCTGCCACCCATCAGTTCAGTCAGGCGCAAACTGATGGCCAGCCCGATGCCACTGCCCTCGACACTGGTTGACCATTTACCTACCCGGCCGAACGCTTCAAAGATCGTCTGCTGATCTTCCGTGGCGATACCGATCCCGGTGTCCTGAACGCTGATTCGAACCTCACCCTCGGGGCCAGCCTCAGCGCTGACCACTACAGTACCGTTTGGGTGATTGTATTTGATGGCATTGGTTAGCAGATTGACCAGAATCTGGGTGAGCCTCCTGGGGTCCGCTCGAACCAATAAGCCGCTATCGCCCGCCTGCGTGAGTCGGATTTCTCTTTTTTCAGCCAAAGGTGTCACCAACATAATGGATTTTTTCAGGACGGTATCGAGAGCGACGTTGTCGATTTCTAGATTTAATTTCCCCGAATCGATGGCCGCCACGTCCAGAACCTCATTAACCAGCTCCAGTAAGTGATTGCCAGCATCCAGAATATAATGCACTTGTTCGGAGTGCTCCGGTTTCAGCTGGTTTGCATCCATCTCCAGTAACTGGCCGAAGCCGAGAACGGCATTCAGCGGGGTGCGCAATTCATGGCTCATACGCGAAAGAAATTCAGTCTTGGCGAGGCTCGCCTGTTCCGCCCGCTCCCGCTGCATGTTCAGTTCCTCGGTGCGCTGTCTTACTTGTACCTCCAGGTTGCTGCTCAGCTGCTCGTATTTTTGGGTAGTTTTGAGTACTCGCAGCACCAGGAACAGGAAACCTGCGACGATCAGTATAAGAGAACCCAGCGCCCAGGGCCCAACAATTTTGAGCGTGTTGGCTCCTGCACTCGAAGGCTTCCAAAAAAAACTGCCCAGAACCCGTCCGGAATAGTCGTGGATTATGGCCGGGCCGTCCACATTCGGCATAAAACGGAGATCGAGGACACCGAAGTGCTCCTCGATACTCGACATCAGTGCGATGTCAATTGCCCGGCTAACGATAAAATAGCCAAAATGCGGCTGAGGTATGCCCGGTTCCAAATTACGTGTGATTTGTGCGACGGCAATGATATGTGGCACCCCGTTGAGCAAAGCAAATCCGGTAGCCGGTTGGTGCAATCCGTTAACCATCTCATCCGCCTGTCGGATCAGCGCGCTCAACGGAGGGTCGAATGCCATGCCTGACTCAGGGTCACCGGGGTGCGTCAACCATGAGAGCAACAGCCTGCGGTCCTTGTCCAGGATAATGCTCGAGGAAATCTTGTATGTGTCGATAAGAAATTGACCGAAATTGACTTCGGTCTGTTCCTTGTCCGGCTCCACGAAGATCATAGTGACCGCATCATCCCAGTGCGCGTAATCCATTACCAGCCGTATCAGATTGCCCCGGTGAATCTCCAGCACACCATTGACGATTTCCCGGGTGGTATCATTGGCGCTTTCAACCTCATACTTCACCACGGAACGAGTGACGAATATCAGTATGAATGCAATCAGACCCACGATCAGCACCGGCAGAACAATAAACCGCAGGGTATAATTCATTACAACTCGCCATCACCCGGGCCAGCCGATGCCAGACAGTATTTCAAGCGGGCCCAGCCGGAGTGAACGCTGCACTAAAGCTGGTCATCAATTGCTTCACGCGCGCGGCTTCACGTGGCGCCAAGGGCAAACCCTTCGTAGCCCTGTTGTGCGACTTCCTCGCACTTCGCGGCATAAGCTGGAAAGCCGAGATAGGGCATAAACACGCGCGGCTTGCCCGGGACGTTGGCGCCGAGATACCATGAATTGCAGTTAATCAGCAGAGTCGAACCCGCAACCTCGTTGACGTGCTCCACCCAGGCGTCTTCTGCTTCGGCGGTGGCCTCGATGTATTTCAGATTGTGCTCTTGCAGGTAGGCAATGGCATCACGAATGAATTCCACGTGCTGTTCAATCGAGGTCACCATGCAGGTTAGCACCGAGGGGCTGCCTGGGCCGCTGATGGTAAACATGTTGGGGAAGCCGACAGTCTGCAGCCCCAGGTAGGTGCGCGGGCCGGCTGCCCACTTGTCTTTCAGCGTCAGGCCATTGCGCCCGCGGATATCGATTTTGTTCAGCGACCCGGTCATTGCGTCGAATCCGGTGGCGAAGATGATTGCATCGAACTCATACAGGGTCTCGTCCACCCTGATTCCATCGGAAGTGATTTCATCGATTGGCCTGGAGCTGATATCAACCAGGCTGACGTTGTCGCGATTGTAGGTCGCGTAGTAATTCGTATCCGCGCACACGCGTTTGCAGCCAAAAACGCTGTGCGGCGCGAGAATATCCGCAACCTTGGGGTCTGTGACCATCGCGCGCACTTTGCCGCGTACGAATTCGGCGACGATATCGTTGGTTTTCTGGTCGACGAGCAGGTCGGGGAAGGCACCGTACCAATACAGTGCGCCCTTCTCCCAGCGGCGCTCGCACTCCGCGAGGATTTCCGCATCACTCATGTCACTTGCGGCTTTTTCGTTCGGCGACGTGTCCCAGGCCACGTCCTGGGATTTTCCGAGTGCCCGGTATGTATCGTAATCGGCTTTGACTTCGTCTTTCTCTGACTGCGTTAGTGCTCGGTTACGCGCCGGTACAGTAAATGCGGGGGTACGCTGAAAAACGGTCAGTTGCGCGGCCTGCTCGGCAACCAGCGGTATAGTCTGAATGGCGGATGAACCAGTACCGACGACAGCAACCCTGAGGCCACTGAAGTCGACGCCTTCTGGCGGCCACTCGCCTGTGTGATAAACGGGTCCTGAAAAGGTCTCGCGGCCCTTGATGTCGGGCATGTTTGCAGCCGACAGGCAGCCGGTGGCCATGATGCAGAACTTACTGGAAAACTTTTCGCCAGTACTGGTTTCTACGATCCAGCGACCGTTGATTTCATCGAAAATCGCGCTCATGACGCGGGTATCGAACTGGATGTCGTCGGCCAGGTCGAAACGCTCGATGACATGGTTTATATAGGCGAGTATTTCAGGCTGGGCGGCATAGCGCTCCGACCATTCCCACTCCTGCTGCAAGTCCTTGTCGAACTGGTAGGAATACTGCATGCTTTCGATATCGCAGCGCGCGCCAGGATAGCGATTCCAGAACCAGGTGCCCCCGGGGCCGCTGCCGGCCTCCAGTACACGGGCATTCAAGCCGAGTTGGCGCGCGGCATGCAGCATATAGACGCCGGAAAAACCGGAGCCGATGATTACTGTGTCTAATTCTTTGATGGGAGCGGGCATAAACTGGTCTCTTTATCGATTTATTGGGCAGTCTTCTTCATTGAATGACGCCGGATAAGATAGCTCATTTTTCGCAGGTAATCAGCTATATAACCTCTGCCTGGAATGGTATAGGCAAATCTTGTCGATACTTCACCGCAGCAAAAGTGTTGGGATTCGTGCTGATCGAAGCATCTCCGATGTCTTGCTGCCGAAGAACAGGCTGCGCAGCGGTGAATGGCTGTAGGCCCCCATGATAAGAATATCGATATCCTCATCCTTCACGGCTTTGGCTATCACGCTCTCGGCATCGCCGGGGATCAGCGAGGTTGGTGCATCAAAGCCTGCGGCTTCCAGGGTTTTCCTGGCCCATTCGAGCTGTTTGGCCGCCTCCCGGCTTGCTTTCCCGGACATTAACAGATGGACCGGAAAATCTTTGAAAAGTGGACTGGCCGCGACCATTTCAATACCTCTGCGGGCTACGATGCCACCATCGAACGCAATCATCACACGATTTGGCTCGGTGAAGTCCTCGGTAATCGTCAAAATCGGTTTGTGCAGGCTACGGACAACCCGCTCAACGTTGCGGCCGAGGTCGCGTTGTGTCAGTTCGGCCGATTCACCGCGCCGACCCAGGACGAACAGGCGAACCTCGTTCTCATCTTCGGCGAGGGTCTCGGCGAGACTGCCATGGCGCTGCCGGACATCCGGCGAGTGCACCCCAGCGGCCACAGCACGCTCTCGCAGTCGGTTCAGAAAGATGCGGCCCTGCTCTCGCGCTTTCTTGCTTTTCGATTCGTCTTCATCAGATAGTGCGCTCAGCAAATTCTCATGCGCATCGATGCCGATCGCGCCGCTATGATCCCTGCTGCTGGACGTCTCTGGATGTCGATCCAGGATGTGTAGCAGCTCCAGCGGTGCATCCATTCTCTGTGCGGCCCAGGCAGCGTAATCTGCGACATACTCGGCGTAGTGCGACTGGTCGACACAGGCCAGGACTTTATTCTCGATTTTCATGTTTGTTCCTCTCAGTGGCCCATGAGAATGTCTTCGGCACTGTCTTTATCATGCACCGCGAACTTGTCCATCATAGTGGCGCTGGCCTCATTCAGACCGATCACTTCGACCTCCGTGCCTTCCCGGCGAAATTTCAATACCACTTTGTCCAGCGCGCTAACGGCAGTAATGTCCCAGAAGTGGGCCCGGCTCACGTCGATTCGCACTTTTTCGATGACTTCCTTGTAGTCGAAAGCGTTGGTGAAGTGATCAGCACTGGCGAAGAACACCTGGCCAAAGATAGTGTAATTACGTGTGCGTCCTTCCTCTGTAGCAATCGATCGAATGCGCAGGATTTTCCCCACTTTGTGCGCAAAGAAGAACCCTGAGAGCAGCACGCCGGTCAATACCCCCATAGCCAGGTCATGGGTGGCCACCGTCACTATCACGGTGGCGATCATGACGATACTGGAACTTTTGGGGTGCTGGCGAAGATTTCTGATAGAGCCCCAGTTGAAGGTGCCGATCGACACCATGATCATCACGGCGACCAGCGCAGCCATAGGGATCTGACTGACCCATTCGTCAAGGAACACAACCATCAACAGCAGGAAGATGCCCGCGGCGAATGTGGAAAGCCGGCCTCGGCCGCCTGATTTCACGTTGATCACCGACTGACCGATCATCGCGCAACCCGCCATACCACCAATAAAGCCGGACGCGATATTGGCGACCCCCTGACCCACACATTCACGATTCTTGTCGCTTCTGGTGTCCGTCAGGTCGTCGACGATGGTGGCTGTCATCAGCGATTCGAGCAGGCCTACCACCATCAGGGTCAGCGAGTAAGGGAAGATGATGGCCAATGTGTTGAAGTTGAGCGGAATATCAGGAATCAGGAACATCGGAAGGCTGTCTGGCAACGCGCCCATGTCGCCGACAGTTCTGATGTCCAAATCGATAAAGATGGCCACCAGGGTCAGCACCACGATGGTGACGAGTGGCGATGGGATCGCCCTGGTGATATAGGGGAATCCGTAGATGATGGCCAGTCCCGCCGCCGTCATGGCGTAGACGTGCCACGTCACATTGGTGAGCTCCGGTAGCTGGGCAGCAAAGATCAGAATTGCCAGTGCATTGACGAAGCCGGTGACCACCGAGCGTGAAACGAAGCGCATGAGCGTCCCCAGTCGCATCCAGCCGGCAATTATCTGCAGTACACCTGTGAGTACGGTTGCGGCGAGCAGGTACTGCAGGCCGTGATCCTTGACCAGTGTTACCATCAGTAAGGCCATGGCCCCGGTTGCAGCCGAAATCATGCCCGGTCGGCCGCCCACGAAAGAGATCACTACAGCAATGCAGAAAGAAGCATAAAGGCCCACTTTGGGGTCAACACCTGCGATGATCGAGAAGGCGATTGCTTCGGGTATAAGAGCCAGCGCAACCACCAGGCCCGCCAGCAAATCGTTTTGGACGTTCGAGAACCAGTCCTGCTTGATGGAATTCATAAAAAATGGTGTTCCGTTGTCGAGGCCGACCATCCAGACGGCAATGAGAGGGGGCATACAAATGTAACTGCGTCTCCCGGCCAGCGGAACATATAGGAGATGTGCCCCCGGTATAAAGGAGCAGAGAAACGTAGCTACGATCAGGCTCCCCGCGAATAGGTGGGTTGATTGCTATGGTTCGCGGGGTGAAAGCTTACATCGGTAGGTGTCCAGATGCGTCGTAAAGGCGGGTATTTTACTTTGCATTCGTCGCTACAGCAATGGTCAGCTGGAGTCGAGCTAAGTTGTCAGTTCTTTCGCCACTCACAAGCAGTTCTGCCATACTTAGCGTCAGTAAGGTCCCACAGGAAGCAGCCTTTATGAACCAGTACGCAGCGGAAGTGTCCGCAAAAACCGTATCCCCCGACGAGGCCGCTGGCCTGGTCAAATCCGGAATGTGGATTGACCTGGGGGGTGGAATTACACAGCCGGAATTTTTCGATGACGCATTGGCAGAGCGAGTGGGTGAGCTCTCCGGATTGAAGATACGCAATTGCCTTTCGATACGCCCTCTCGCCGTTCTGGAGGCTGACCCGGAGGGTGCGCATTGCTATCTTTACAGTTGGCACTTCAGTGGCTACGACCGCGCCAAACACGACGCTGGCCGCTGCACCTATATTCCCCTCAATCTCGGGGAGGTTCCCGATTACTATCGCCGTTTTATTGAGCCACCTGATATCGCTATTATACGCACCGCTGCGATGGATAAAGACGGCATGTTCAATTTCGGCCCGACAAATCTGTGGATGGGGACATTGCTGGAGCGAGCCAAAGTAGTGATTGTCGAGGCCTCGCCTGGAATTCCGTACGTTTATGGTGTCAAGAACGGCGTACATATCAGCGACGTCGACTATATTATTGAGGGCAGCGATCTTGCGCCCATGGAGCTGGGTAACCCTCCCGCTACCGACATCGATCGTGCTGTCGCCCGCCGGCTTGCCACCGAAGTCGAGGACGGTTCCTGCATTCAAATTGGCATCGGTGGCATGCCGAACGCGGCCTGTACCCTGTTGGCGGAGAGCGGGGTTCGTGATTTGGGTGTGCATACCGAGATGCTAACCGATGGCATTATTGATCTCGTAAACGCGGGCTGTGTAACTGGTGCACGCAAACAGCTCGATCCAGGCAAGGTTGTTTTTTCTTTTGCCCTGGGTTCGAAATACCTGTACGACGCTGTCAACCGCAACCCCTTGTTCCAGTGCAACCCGGTGGAATATACCAACCTGCCGCATATGATAATGCAGAACGACAAGGTGGTATCGATCAACAATACCACCCAGATTGATCTGCAGGGGCAGGCTTGTTCAGAATCTGACGGGCACCGCCATCTCACCGGAACCGGTGGGCAACTGCAATTTGTGCGCGGAGCGTATGCCTCCAGGGGAGGGAAATCCTTCATGTTGTTGTCGTCAACATACGAGCGCAAGGGCGTGCGCAAGAGCCGCATCGTGCTAAACCTCACGCCGGGTAATATTGTTACGACGCCGCGCTCCGACATCATGTATGTGGTGACTGAGTACGGAATGACCAACCTCAAGGGCAAGTCCGTGATGGAGCGAGCCAGGGCGTTGATCGAAATCGCGCACCCTGATTTCCGTGAAGAACTGGAGCGGGAAGCTCATAAGCACGGGCTGATTGCCTAGCTGGCTTTACAAACCGGCTGTTCCCGGGGAATATACCCGGCGCGAGTAATAAACTACTGCCCGCTGGCGCGGGATGGCAGTGAAACTCAATCAGTCTTAACCGGCACTGGAGAAAACAGATGTTAAAAATCGTTCGAACAGCCGTGGTTGCATTGCTATGTAGCCTGCCTCTCACCGCATTAGCCGACCTGACGGCAATTCCGTCGGGCAAGTATACGCTGGATAAAACCCATGGCTATATCACCTTTTCTTACAGCCACCTGGGCTTTTCCACACCTCATGTGAGCTTCGATAAATTTGACGTTGCCCTGAACCTGGATACTCAGAATCCGCAGAAGAGCACGCTTGAGGTGCAGATCGACGCGGCGAGTATCGACAGCCGGGTGGAGGAATTCGACGAGCACCTCAACGGTGAGGATTTCTTCAACACGGCAAAATTTCCGGAAATCACCTTCAAATCTACAGCCATCAAGGAAACCGGAGAGAATACCTTTGATATTGTTGGCGATCTCACCATCATGGGGCAGACCCATCCTGCAACATTCGCTGCCACCATCAACAAGGCCGGTAAGAACCCGATGAAAAAGGTCGATGCCCTGGGCGTGTCCGCGGAAGCCAAAATATTGCGCTCAGTATGGGGCCTTGGTCGTTATGCCCCGGCTGTTGGTGACGAGGTGACAATCCACGTTACTGTAGAGATGTTCCACCAGGAATAAGGGGTGCAGTTGGGCGCTTCAGAGCGGGCGGTGCATCGCTATTCACCGACATCGCGGCTGCTGCATTGGGTTATAGCTGGCCTGATCATCGTGCAGTTTGTGCTGGCAAACCTGGCGGAAAGCGCCGGGGACACCGGCTCAACCCTGCGGCAGTTGGCCCTGCTGGCGAATCACAAGTCGGTGGGCATGACTATATTGCTACTTGCGATATTCCGTCTGGCCTGGCGCATCGGCCATCCGGCGCCTCCGGCGCCGGCAGCCATGCCGCTCTGGCAACTGAGGGCCTCCCAGGCTAGCCACTGGGCACTCTACGGCTTACTGTTTTTGATTCCGATATCCGGTTGGCTGATGTCCTCTGCCTCCGCTTATTCGGTGAGTTGGTTCAATCTGTTCCAGTTTCCGGATTTGGTGGGTGCGGATCCTGAACTGAAAGAAGTGTTTGCGGAAATTCACGAGGCACTGGTGCTGGTGCTGGTGTTTATAGCTGCGCTGCACATTGCCGCCGCTCTCAAACACCACTTTGTAGACCGGGACGACGTGCTGCGGCGTATCTCGTCTCGGCTGACTATAGGTACAGGCATTTGTCTGGCTTTATTGGGCAGCGTGTGGCTGGGAAGTGCTGGAGGCGGCGGCAGCACAGGTTCAAAGCCGGCCACGGCCGGCTCGCAAGCAGCTGTAGCTGAAACCGAGGTGGTCCGAGCTTCCAGCCTGCCGCTGTGGCAGATCGATTACGAAAACAGCTATATTCGCTTCACCGGAAGCCAGGCAGGGGCAAGTTTCACTGGCAGCTGGGAGAACTGGTCCGCGGATATCCGTTTTGATCGCACCGCGCCGGGAGAAGGCTCCTTTGATGTCAGGGTGCAAACCGCCGATGTGATTACCGGCGACAATGAGCGCGATACAACCCTGGCTGAAACTGACTGGTTTGATACGAAAAGCTCCCCCACAGCATATTACCGCGCAGACAGGTTTACCGAGCAGGCGGATGGTAGCTATATCGCCGAGGGCAGGCTGATCATCAAAGGCCTGGCGGCCCCGGTGCCATTGCATTTCACTGTTAAAGAGGCTGGTGGCCAGCGTATCCTCGAGGGCACAGCCAGCGTGTTGCGCCTGGCTCTGGGGATCGGCACGGGTGAGTGGGAAGATACCAGTTGGGTCAGTAATGAGGTGTCAGTGTCTGTGCGTGTTGAGGCCAGCCTCCAGAATTAGTCTCCAGGTGAGATACATTGTCGTCTCCTGGTCGGTATCTGAATTAGCTTCTGTCCATGCACAGGTGTAGATTGAGCAAATTAAATTTGCGTTCATGTTGAAGCAACCGGGGACCACCTGATGAGCCTGATCGATTTACTGAAAGAAAAGCTTGAAAAACAATTGGCTGCATATGATGAAAAGCTCGAGGCAGCTCAGGCGAAAGCCAAGGCGAGGAAGGCAGAGGCGGAAGCGAATGTGGCTGGTGCCGAGCTTGAAGAGCAACTCCTGATGGAGGTTAATGCTATCAAGGATAAAATGGCCGAGGGGCAGGCCTACCTCAAAGAGCTGGGGGAGGCGGGTGAAGATAAGGCGGAAGAGATAAAATCGAAGGTCAGCCGCTTCTTCGATTGAAGTGCCCGACTAGTGCAGGTAGCGATTCTTAAGGTGTATCACCTTGGCGGTGTCGAGGCTCAGGGCTGACTCATAAAAATGCTCTTTTGACTCGTAGCGCTTTTTGATTTCTTCAAAGCAGGCGCGGATGTACTCGGGGCGCACTTCCAGTAACGGGCGAAGAGCGGCTGCGGAAATTGCCGACCCGCTGTGATCGGAAAACTCTTTTGTTAAACGTGCTACCTCTGTTTCAATCGGGAGATACTTATTGGTGAGCAGGTAATCGTTTACGATGGTCTCTTCGTTTACCCCCAGTACGTCTAGAATAAGCGCGGCGCCAACTCCGGTGCGATCCTTGCCGGAAGCACAGTGAATCAATAGTTGCTGATCGCCGGCCAGCAGTAACTGAAACATCTCCGCATATTGTGGCATCTGGTTGATAACGTAATCACGATTCATTTCCTCCATAAAAGCGGCGGGGTCCGCGACAGCAATTATGCCGTTGTGGAGGTTTTCGAGGAAGCTGGCAGAACTTCCGGGCATGACAGGTAAACTGGCGAGGATAGGCGCGTCTTCAAGGTGGATACGCGAGGGCTCCAGTTCCTGCTCCACTACCTGCCGAAAGTCACAAATGAGGGTCAGGCCCAGGCGTCTGACATACTGCATATCAATGTCCGTCAGGGTGGAGAGTTTGCTGGAGCGGTAAAGCCTGCCCCACTTTAAATGCCGCCCGTCGTCCGCTTTATAACCACCCAGATCGCGGAAGTTGGGGCTCCCCTGCAGGGTCAACTGGCGCTCTGCCAGGATGATGGCTTCTCCTTGCTCAGACTTCAGATAAAAGTAGTGCCTGACTGCCTTATCGGGGTTGAGAATCAGCGCTTCATTCTCGCAGGTATACAGAAGGGGGGTGCCGGGTTGAATGCTCGAGTAATAGTGATGCGGGTTATCCGACATATGGATGGCGACTCTCTGGCCTGGTGCCGATAAACGCCATCTGATCAGGTAGTTTTGCTCCCTGGTTCGCTCAACATGACAGTGCGCTGGATCAAACATCGAGTATCCGTTTACCTGTGTGTGACTGACTCTCGCGTGCAATCAGGACGCGTGCTGCAGGGCAATATCGGTTAAGCGGTCCTTTTGCTTTTCCATGCGCAGCAGTGCGCTCAATACAAGATCGACCTGACTGGAGCCAATGGCGCGCTGACGTGTATCCTTCAGCCCCGCTGCCCTGCCTACATTGTAAAGCAGCCAGCTGACCCAGGCTCCCTGGATCGCGTCAGATGCGGCCGGTATCATCTTTTCGACTAGCAGGCCGCCGGCGTTTACGTAGGCTTGAAGAATGGTTGTGAAAGGCCGCGCGTCGAAGTGGGCTGTTATACCGCCCCAATCCAGCGCCTCCAGTAATAGCTCGTAGGTAGGGTTGAGGCGCCGGGCAGACTCCCAGTCAATCAGCAGTGGCTCTCCCGCGTCGTCCCACAGGATATTTTTGTGATCCAGGTCGCCATGGCTGATCACCTGGTGTTCCATCAGGCGCTCCAGCGCGGGGGCGTGTAATGCGACAATCCGCAGTATGTCTTCCAGGCGGTCCTCGAGAATATGGCTGTATCGTACGTTGCGTTGTCTGGCCACCTGTACCAGTTCGATAGCCCGCTCGGCGGTTACCGGGAAGGCCGGCACATCCTGCAGTTCCGGTACGGTGATATCGCAGCGATGCATCTGCGCCAGAGTACTGGCGACAATAACGGCATGGTGCTCCTCTATGCCATTCCTGTGGCAGGCAGTGGCGCTGGTCCAGGGGTACACCAGGTAACCCACGCCGTCGAGAAGTTGCAGGTGTTGTTGCTCCACATGTAGCGCATATAGCGCGGGAACGCCTTGCCGGGAAAATTCGCAGGCTGTGGCCTCGGTGGCATTTATTTGCGCCACGGTGGTCGCGTCGGCCATATCCATATCGTCGGCCAGCTGCTTCACTGCGTAGCATCCGCTGTGGGTTTCAAGCCGCCACACTGAGTGATGGAAACCACCCGGCACCGGGCTCACCGTTGGCCGGAATGTACCCAACTCGAACAGCCCGCAAAGCTGTGCGATATGTTCAGCGTTATCGGATAGAGCCTTGGTCAATGCAATGGGCCTCCAGAGAATGCGCCTGTCGTGCTGGCGCAATCGACTATCGCCGGTGGCAGCAGGCAAGACCGTACCGCCTGCTGACCCTGACCTGGCGCTATCTCGATATCGGGGCGATGTTGTGCACTACAGTTCCGCATGCGTTCAGCTTAGCAGATGCCTGTGGGTATGTGACGGTCCCGATTATGCCACTGTTTTAGATAATGATTGGCACTCTGTTAGGGGCTGGGTGGGATTTTGGCGTATATGGGTGTTACGCTTGGCGGCAAGTCACCGATCGCAAGACGCCAGGGTACAACGTAGTTAATAGCTCTCAGGCCTGCCGGTCAAAACCAGCTTTTGGTTAATTATAGTCACTGCCCAAGCAACTTGAACTGGAGCCAACACATGAAAGTACTCATTGTTTTAACGTCACATGACAAGCTGGGTGAGACCGGCAACAAGACCGGTTTTTGGTTGGAGGAATTTGCCAGCCCCTACTATCGACTGAAGGATGCGGGTACCCAGCTTACCCTGGCATCCCCCAGGGGTGGTCAGCCGCCCTTAGACCCGAAAAGCAATGAGCCCGATGCCCAGACTGAAGCCACACACCGTTTTGACAAGGACCCCGCCGCCCAGCAAGAGCTGGCCACCACGGCAAAGCTGGCAGATATGAAAGTCGAGGATTTTGATGCAGTGTTCTACCCCGGTGGACACGGCCCCATGTGGGACCTGTACGGTAATGCTGATTCGATAGCGCTTATCGAAAGTTTTATTGCTGCCGGTAAACCGGTTGCGGCGGTCTGCCATGCACCCGCGGCCCTGTTGAACGCGAGGACTCCTGGCGGCGAACCGTTGGTGCAGGGCAAGCGGGTAACCGGTTTCAGCAACTCGGAAGAGGCCGCAGTTGGCTTGACGGATGTCGTTCCCTACCTGCTCGAAGATCGATTGGTCGCAGCGGGAGGTGTGTACCAGCAGGTAGATGACTGGAACCCTCTGGTGGTGGTGGATGGCCTGGTGATCACCGGGCAGAATCCGGCCTCTTCAGAGGTGGTGGCCGACGCGTTACTGGATGCCTTGAGCTAGCCGCCGCAACAGCGTTTAGAGAGGCCGGTAGTCTATTTGTCGAATGCCAGACGCTGCCCGCTGCCGGGTGGCGCGCAGGTAAAGGTGACCGCATTGCCCGGAGTTTGAGCCACCCCGCGCAACTCCTCACTGCTGCGCCGCAGATTATCGGTATCCAGATAACTGCCATCGGCCTGGAAGAGCGCCGAGTACCGTATACCCGACAGCAGGCCGCGCGCGATAAGGTCGCATTCCGGGCGCGGACTGGATATCGCCGCGCGCTGCTCCAGCAGCCCCAGGCGGGCGAGGTTGGCCTGTGTAGCCGTCGCACTGAGTGTCAGCTGCTGGCCGACCACAGGCGCCATGTTGGAGTCTGCTGCCAGAACAAAGCGCACAACATCCTCCAGATTCTGCCGCCGGGGTGCCGGGAAGGTAAAGGTGGGAGACTCAAAAAAGTCAATCAGTGTGGCGACAGAGCCGTCGTGCAGGTACCCGAACCCCTTGATTTGATTGCCCGAAAGACGGCGGTCTCCGAGCTTACCTGTGGTGCCAAACATGCCAACCTTGGCATAGGCGTTGCGCAAATGTGGCACCTTGAAATTCTCACTGATGCCTTCACCCTCGAAAGCCATCAGCCCACTGGTGCCAAATTGCTGCTGTACCGGGTTGAGGGTATGGCAGTCGTTACATCCGCCCAGGCCAGTGGTATTCGGGGCATTGAAATACATATTCTCTCCCTGAGCCTGGGCTGGTGTCAGGGTGTTGTCCAGCCGCCGTATCGGGTTGGGGGGTGGGGTGATCGCCATCGCAAAATCGGTAAAAGCCTGCATGTCAGGCTCTTTGAGCTCACTGGCGCGCCCGACCAGCCCTACAAAAGCGGGGCTGAACTCCTTGAATGCAGCTGCCTCCACACTTTCGAGTTTACCGCCCACCGTGGCCCGGTTCTGTCCGGTGCGGTCGCCACGCCAGTGCTGCGGACCGCTGTCGGCAATACCCCTCAGCGTCTGGGTGGTCATGGGCCCCTTCATCGGGTGAAACTGTATTGTGGTGCGGGGGCTGTTGGCAACGTAGTCGTTCGGGTTGTTCTGCATCGCTGCATCGGGGTTACCCAAATCCCAGGCCAACTGGTCCAGGTCGCCGAAGATATGACAGCTGGAGCATGCGGACGTGCCATTTGCCGAGGATTCCCGGGCATCGTAGAGGAAGCGCCTACCGTCAATGACGGCCTCCGGCTCCGGGCTGAACAAAGCCTGGTGAGCGAGCATAGCGCCATTGTTGGTATCCCACAGTGATATCGCATTGTCGAACCGGGTATAGACCACCATGTGATTGCCGTCCGGGGACAAGACTATACCTGCGGGCCCACCGGCCGGCGTTTCCACATGCAGCGTCGGGTTGGGCTGGTAATTGCCGTCACGCAATTGCGCTGTGGGAATGGCCGCCACCTTTTGCGAACCAAAGGCCGCCACATACAGCCTTTCACCATCGGGGCTGACCACCAGGCTGGTCGGTTGACTCAGGCTGCGCTGCACCTCGTCGGAGGGATACGCCGTGCCCTCTGGGACGTCAAATTCTATGTGATCGTTCAGGTGCACGGGAGAGGCCTTCTCCCCCGCCACTACAGTGATCCGGCTCTCGGCAATATGGCCACGCACAGTGGAGGTCGTCTCGCCCGGACCCTCGAAGCGCATGTGATTCAGGGCCTCCAGATTGCTGATATACAGTTCGCCACTAACAGGGTTGATTGCCATATTGAACAGGGTTGTTCCCACGCCACTGATTTGCCGCACAACCGCAGGTTGCTCCGCCATTGCATCGATCGCGAATACATCAAGGTCTGGAAGATCAAGCAACACCTGGTTGGACCAATCCGCGCCAGAATCATCTACCCACGCTGAGCCTTTCTTCTTCACGATCAGCCCCGTATCCGGCTGTTGTACACCCTCTCGATTCACCGTTGGCATAGGTTTGGCTCCCGCTACGACATCCTGCGAGAGCGTGGTCGTTGTGTTTCCGGACATAAACGCCGCGGCGTACACTGTGGTGCCATCCTGTGTTACCGCTAACGCCCGGGGGGTGTCAGCAAAAAGATTGATTATGGTCAGCGGACTGCCATTCAGGCTGCTATCCAGCTGGCGGGTGTCATACACCCAGACATCGGCCCTACCCAGCCCGGGGGTCGTCAGATCATCGGGGGCGAAGGTTGGGTGATTCTGGCCACGGTAGGCCGCTGTGATAAAGGCGCGGCTGTTGTCCTCCCCTGCAAAAACAATATCCCTTGGCTCGTCGCCTACCTGCAGGGTCTGTCGAACAGATGGGGTGCCGGTGAGATCGACAATACTGACCGAGTCGCTGAGATGATTGATGACCCAGGCTTCCCCGGGGTTGGCGAACGCCACCGCGACCGGATCTATACCGACCATAACTGAAGACTCAAGGCTGAATCCCTGCTCTCCTACGGAGTAGATTTCGAGGCAGTTCGCCGGGGTATTTGTGACCAGAAGCCGCTTGCCGTCGTCGCTTAAAGCGAGGGGTCTTACCGCGGCGCTCTCGAACAGGACATAGCTACCGGGAGTATCCTCGGCCGTCGTTAGCGCACCACCAGATCCACAGGCGAATGCATCCTGTGGATCACGCGGGGCAGGTAGAGGGGCGGGCTGTGGGTCAGGAATCGGGCCCACCGGTGGCGGTGTCTCGGCGGGTGCGGA